>OGUA01000002.1_pt1 | contig 280159 bp, 242 predicted proteins | sample 1573691 | NCBI WGS metagenome assembly OGUA01 (sample SAMEA2581925, study PRJEB24529) | metagenome | biome: Human gut stool | place: China | collected 2011 | reverse complement strand
ATGGTGCTGCGCTGGAAGAGCGGAAAGTGGAAGAACAAGGGACTGGTTGATTAGAATATTCGGTGCTTTGTGCTGTGTTTCGATTTGTGAAACCGATTCAAAAGTCAAGTTCCTCTTAAAAATTAAATGTTTCTGGGTCAGAACCGTGTTTTTCGTTCTTGTTAAGCTTATTTATGGCGTTCATATCATCCTCAGACAATTCAAAATCAAACACGTCAAAATTAGAAATAATTCTTTCCTGATGCGTTGACTTTGGAAGTACAATTATTCCTCTCTGAAGCTCCCATCTTAAAACAATCTGTGCAGGTGTCTTACCATACTTGTCAGCCAGTGCAATAATCACCTCATTTTCAAGTGTTCCTGCTCCGTTGCCTCCAAGTGGGCTGTAGGCTTCTATTGCAATACCATTCTTCTTAGCATATTCAACATTTTCAATATTAGCATAATAAGGATGAATCTCAATCTGGTTAACCGCTGGTACAACTGTCCAGTTTTCACTGAGAGTCTCAAGATGGTGAACATTGAAGTTACTTACACCGATTGCCTTGATTTTGCCAGCCTTGTACAGGTCCTCCATATCTGCCCACGCCTTCTCATATCCTTTAGCTGGCCAGTGAATCAGGTACAAGTCTATGTAATCAAGTCCCATGTCTTCCAAGGTCTGTAAAAATGCTTCTTTAGTTCTTCCCTGTCTAATATCCTCATTCCAAAGCTTAGTTGTAACAAATATATCCCTTCTGTCAACGACACTCATACGTATGCCTTCGCCTACGCTTTTTTCATTGCCGTAAACCTTAGCTGTATCAATATGTCTGTATCCAGCCTCAATCGCCCACTTTACTGCATTAGCTGTATCAGCTCCGTCTGGTGTTCTAAAAACACCAAGACCTATCTGTGGAATTTTAACTCCATTATTTAATGTAATATAATTCATATAATTCAAATCTCCTTTATCTGTTTTCTTTCATTTTACACCATGTAAACGTTCAATTTCAATTATAGTATTGAGTCCTCTTACCTCAAAATTGATATGAAAAAATAGGACTTAAATCATTCAAGCCCTTGTTTTATAAGGTTTCTCTTGATTTAGTCCTATTTTAACGTATGCCCCTTTTATAATTAACCTCCATATATTTTATGGTTATATTATACACCGTTTTACACTTTTATGAGGAAATCCATAATTATACTCTTAGCATTCTGTATCCTATACCGATATGCGTCTGTATATACTGCGGGGAATTGACATCTTTTTCAATTTTCTTTCTTAATGTTGCCATAAATACTCTAAGTGATGCCAGATCATTTTCCCATGAACTGCCCCATATATTCTTAGTAATATAAGTGTATGTCAGCACTCTTCCGACATTTCTTGATAATAATATGAGAAGCTTATATTCAATAGGTGTAAGATGCAGCTCCTCTCCATTCAGATATGCACAGCCAGCCGCATAATCAATTTTTAAATCTCCATTCTCGAATACACTTGTATTCTGAGTCATATCCGTCTGCATAAGCGACAGTCTTCTTACTGTTACACGTAATCTTGCAAGAAGCTCATCTACTGAAAACGGCTTTGTAAGATAATCGTCTGCCCCTGCATCAAGTGCTTCTATCTTATCCGCATCTTCAGTTCTTGCGCTTATAACAATTATTGGTGTATTAGTCCATGTTCTTATCTTTTTTATAACTTCCACCCCATCTATATCAGGAAGACCTAAGTCTAGCAGAATTATATCAGGATTATGTGATGCGGTCTGTGAAATAGCACTCTCTCCATTCACAGCAGTTAAATACCTGTAATTATTAGTTTTTAATGTTGTTGTTATGAGATTTCTTATTGGTGAATCATCCTCAACTACAAGAACCTGTGTTTTATTCATTTAAATGTACCTCACTTAACTGCAGTTTGAATTCAAAAATGCATCCATGTGGTGTATTATCCCTTAATTCCAGTTCACTTCCATGTGCATTTATAATAGTTTTACATAAAGATAACCCAAGTCCGAGACTTCTTCTGTTATCTGCGATTTCATTGTTACAGGTAAAAAATGTATCAAATACATTTTCTTTCATGTCATCAGGTATTCCCGCGCCATTATCTTCAATGGATATAATTACATATCTGCCTTCTTTTCTTGCTTTAATATATATATCAGAGCCTTCCTGTGTATACTTTATCGCATTATCGACTATATTAATAATAACCTGTATTATAAGTCTGGCGTCCATTTTCACAAGAAGCAGTTCTTTGCCGCAATCCACATGTATTTTATGTTCACAGCTTTTTCTGTTGATATGTTTTAACGCTTCAGCAATAACTTCATCTATCAGCTGGTCAGACATATTAAGAGTTACTGTTCCATCCTCAAATCTTGTTACAAACAATATATTCTCTACAAGACTGATTAACCATTCTGAATCATCATATATATCTGTAAATATCTGCTCTCTCGTATCATTATCAAGCTTATCATAATTGTACATAAGATTATTGGCATTACCTGATATTGATGTGAGTGGTGTCCTTAAATCGTGTGAAATCGTCCTTAAAAGATTAGCCCTTAACTGTAGTGTCTTTTCCCTGTAAGCAGCCTGTTCTGACATACGAACATGTTTTTTCAGTTTAGATGCCAAAGTTCCTGTAAGCATTGACGCAGCAAGCATAATAACACATGTGAGCGGATATCCTGTGTCATATGTATGAAAAGTAAATCTTGGTTCTGTCAGGAAGAAATTCATCAGAACAACACTTACAAGCGAACCCGCCACACTCCAGATATATCCATTAGTGAATATCGAAAGCAAAAGCACGCACAGAAGATATACCATAGTAACATTTGATTCTGTAAATCCAATATATATAAGCAGCATTCCTATTACTGTTGCAATGCTTAAATAGCCTATTGTTATTAAGAATTCTTTTACAAGTTTTTTCAATGTCTTTTCCGTTATAATTACCACCTTATTTTATTTTGTATATAATAACACATTTTCAATTTAATATCTCTTTTTTTCGTTATCATCACTTTCATTCAATACAGCATTCATTGTATCTTTGTCATTGGTTCTTCTTGTTCTGTTCATAAATCCGTCTATTTTATTCATAACATACCATCCTGCTGCCATAAATAATAATATCACAACTATCAGTATTATTATAATTAATCCCGTCTTCATGCTCATGCCCCCTAATCTTAAACCTTAAAGCATTTTTTCAGATTTTTATAATCTCCTAACACAAGTAATGTAATATCTTCTGTAAGTACAATATCTGGTTCAACATTTACATTTATTGAGTCATTATGCTTTATAGCCATTATGTTTACTCCATATTTTTTTCTTATATCAAGTTCAATAATACTTTTTCCTAACCACGACTCAGGAACTTCCACTTCAAGAATTGCATGAGTATTATCCAGTTGTATTAAATCAAGAATATGGTCCGCAGTATAGCGTACTGCAGCCCACTTTGCTTCGTGTTTTTCAGGATATACAACCGCATCTGCACCATTACGCAGCAGGAATTTTTCCTGTACATCCCGCTCAGCTCTTGATACCACATATCTGGCGCCAAGTTCCTTTAACAGCGATGTTGTTTCCAGCGAATTCTGAAAACTGTCACCAATTGTCACCATACACACATCAAAATTTCCAACACCTAATGATTTTAAAAATTCAGCATTCGTGCTGTCTCCAATCTGTGCATTTGTGACTATATTCATAACATCGTTAATTCTGGTCTCATCAATATCAACTGCCATCACCTGATGTCCAAGCTGATTAAGCTGCATAGCCATATGTTTTCCAAATCTTCCGGCTCCTATAAGTAATACATTCTTTTTCATATTGTGCTCCTATCCTATATTAATCTTTTCTTCAGGAAATTTTGAATAGCTGTTTCCATTTCCAGAAAAAGCAGCATATATTAAAGTAAGACCGCCAACTCTGCCCATAAACATAAGAATAATAAGAACAATTCTTGATAATATTCCAAGCTGTGGAGTAATACCTAATGTCAATCCGACCGTACCTACTGCTGATGCTGTTTCAAAAAGACATTTTCCTAATGAAATTCCATCTGTGACATTTATAATAAATGCGCCTGTAACAAATAATGTAATGTACATCATAGCTATCGTAGCTGCATTTTTAACTGTATCGTTATCTATTCTTCTTTCAAAAAAATGAATATTCTTATTTCTCTTAAATGTTGCAACCATGTTTCCCATAAGAACTGCAAATGTAGTTGTTTTCATACCACCTGCTGTTGAACCTGGTGAACCACCTATAAGCATAAGAACAATCATAATCATTACAGATGCCTGTTTCATTGCATTAAGGTCAACCGTATTAAATCCAGCAGTCCTTAATGTCACTGATTGAAAAAGTGCCTTAAATACAGGCATTTTCTCGCTTCCAGTCATCATATCATTTATCATAAATATAATTGCAGGTACTGTTATAAGAACGGCTGTTGTAACAATTATTAATTTGCTCTGCATCTTATATCTTTTAAAATGATACTTATTATTCTTAATATCTTCCCACGTAACAAATCCAATTCCACCTATCACAATAAGAAGCATCAATGTAATATTAATAACAGGATTACAGGCATATGTCGTCATTGAAGCAAATTGATTATCCGCTGTTCCTAGCACATCAAATCCTGCATTACAGAATGCTGATATTGAATGAAATATTGCAAACCAGATTCCTTTCAATCCATAATCCCGGCAGAATACCGGCATCATAAGCAATGCTCCTGATAATTCTATGATGAATGTTCCTTTTAATATAAATCCAGTAAGTCTGACTACTCCTCCAACCACCGGTGCTGACACAGATTCCTGCATAAAGCTTCTCTGCATTAAAGACACTTTCTTTCCTGACAATAAAGAAAATGCAATAGCAACAGTAATTACGCCAAGTCCTCCTATCTGTATAAGCGTAATTATTACAAGCTGCCCAAATAAAGACCAGTAACTTCCTGTATCCAGTACTACTAATCCGGTTACGCATACCGCTGATGTAGATGTAAATAATGCATCACTAAACGGTGTTACACAGCCACTGGCTGATGAAACCGGCAGCATAAGAAGCAATGCTCCTAATATAATTAATCCACCAAATCCAATTGTTATAACCCGGAATGATGACAAATGTTTTCTTATACTGTTGTCAAACATAAAAAAATCCCCTTTTCTAACATAATTGAAATCTACCAGAATTATGTTAAAAAAGGGGTTAAGTATTTTCATATGATATTAAGATTATATTAAGATTATTATCTCTCCCGAATCATGATAATCAGAAGATAAGCTGCTCCGAATACAACTATGCTTCCAGCCATGATTAAATACATCTGTGGCACGCCAACAACATGTCCCCTGAATACAGGATTACAGTCGAGAGTGTTCCTTATGACTGTGACCGCTTCTGACGGAAGCCCTGTGTCTGCCATCTCTTTATACACTCCGTTTAGCATATGGTTCTTAACCAGGGAAGTTCCGTATGTACCCGGAAGGTAGGACAATGCTTTCTGCAGCCCTGAACTAAAATTAGATATCGGCATGTATGCACCACACACAAATCCATACCCTGCACTTACGATAGTTCCAACCGCCGACAACTGCCCCTGCGTCTTTAGCGGATAGCTTACAATGCTTGAAAGCGTGCTTCCAAATAACACCAGCAGAATCATATCCAATATAACAAATATTACATCTGACGCACTCATATACCAGCCCATCTTCAATATGTAAAGCAGGCATAATGCAAGTGCTGTGCCATTAACCATAAGCGAATTAAGTACTGTTGATAAGAAATATCCTATATAAATCTTTGTTTTACTTACAGGCGAAACATCAAAATCTTTTCTTGCTCCGCTGGCTCTGTCCTGAACCATCGTAAGATTGACGCAGAATGTAACAGTTACACAGCTTACTGCAATAAGTGCTGCAGCTAACTGTGCTGCCACTGTGCCGTTAATTATTTTGTCTGATAAATCAATCATGTCCTTAGTTGCAGAAACGAAGGAGTCCTTGTATACATTTGCTAAAAATGTTGCATACAAAACAATAAGAATTACCGGAGTTATCATTGATGAGAATAACATTCCTTTGTCCTTAAAAAAGAGTTTTCTGTTTCTGCTTACAAGTGCGGTTATCTCTTTCATCACTGACCACCTCCCAATATTTTCCCAGTCACAGTAAGAAATACATCGTCCATGCCACCTTTTACGACCTCATAATCTCGGAATATCTCCTGATGTTTCACAATCATTTTCGTAGCTTCAAGTGTGTTCTTAACCTGAATCCTGTAACCATCACGGATTGCTTTGTACTCTGTTTTCAAAGCTTTAATCTCATCCTCTGTAACTCCATACAAAGATATCGTATCATGAACATATTCATTCTTTAATTCCAAAGGAGTTCCCTCTGCCACGATGCTTCCCTTATCAAGAATCACAACATATCCGGCACTTGCCGCCTCCTCCATGTAATGAGTTGTAAGGAATACCGTCATGTTCTCCTCTGTACGAAGTCTCTCAATAACATTCCATATAAGAAGCCTTGTCTGCGGGTCAAGTCCCGTCGTCGGCTCATCAAGAATCAGTATCTCCGGTCTGTGAATCAGCGCCCTTGCAATATCAATTCTTCTTCTCTGTCCGCCTGACAGCTTACCAACCGGTCTGTTAATGTAATCCCCGAAATCAAGTATCTCCACCAGTTCTGCCAGTCTTTTTTCGAATGCATTTCCAGTAATTCCATACAACGCCGCCCTGCTTTTAAGATTCTCCTTAACCGTAAGAGGTTTATCAAGAACACTGTCCTGAAACACAACTCCCAGCAGCCTCTTTGTTTCACTGCCTGCCCTGTCTGCTTCTTTATCCTTAATCCACACATTTCCGCTGTCCTTGCGTAACTGCCCGCATATAATAGAAATCGTTGTGCTTTTTCCAGCACCATTTACACCTAAAAATGCAAACAATTCTCCCTTCTTTACTCGGAAACTTAAGTCATTAACTGCCTTCACATCGCCAAAACATTTATTCAGATGTTCTATCTTAATAATATCCGACATACGCCCCTCCTTATTGAGAATTACTTCATGTATTTATTAATCCATTCTACTATATCCAGCTTACCATTACCGCAATATTCATGTCCCTGCAGCTAAAGCTGCTGCGTATAATAATCTTTTCATATAATCTTACTCTCCTTTATCATATTATTTCTTCTTTCTTTAAGTTTTTTATTAACATCTGCCGCTGTCTTTACATTTTTACTGTAATCAACTATATGCCAGAATACTTTTCCAATCAGGATAAATATGGCATATACAACTGCGTCCTCCGCATCAAACCAGAATTGCCAGTGATGTGCCAGTGGCAGCAATATTATTTCAAGCAATAACAGATGTAATATTGTCCTTATCCACCATGCTTTCTGCGATAATTCTTCCTTTGAGTAGTAAACTGCCAGCGAAGCCAGAGCTATGAACGCCAGCAAAAGACACTGTCCAAAATATGTCACAAGATTCAGCTTTCTTGTCGGATCAAAAAACAGGCACATGAAGAACGAACATATCATAAGAATTCCACACAATGTCACATACCGTTTCATCCACATCATTAATCTATCCATACATTTCTCCTTACATTCCTAATAGGCGTTTTAATTCCGATACATATTTCCGCGAAACAATAACCGTTTCCCCATTGGTCAGCACCGCTTCGAATCTTCCTGAAACTGACGGTTTTATGTACTCAATCTTATCTGCATTCAGAACCATTGATTTGCTGCACCTGAAAAACGCCATTCCCTGACTCTGCTTCTCGAATTCATAAAGCTTCTCATGCGATACATATACATCACTGTTCCCATATATGAATGAATTCCCGTCAACCACTTCAAAATAATATATATCCGACAATTCAAGCCTGTAAAATGCACCATTTTTATACACGCCAACTGTATTCTGCGCCGACACCACCTTTCTTACCTTCTCCACCCAGGCTGCCTGTGAATCACAGCATTTTACCAGAACTTCCTCTGCCCTGCTGTCTGTAATCTGTTGTATTGTGAATTTCAAAACATCACCCTTACTTTCTTCTTTTTATACAAATGCTTTATTCATATATATACTTTTTCCATCCCCATGTCTATAGGCTTATCACTAAGTTGCATTTTAAGCATGCCAAGTTGCACTCAGACAGCAAAAAAGACACAAAGCAATGTACTTTGTGCCTTAATAAAATCATATTAGTTTCATAACATTTTTAGAATATATCCAGCAGACCAGTAATGGTCTTATTTTTTTGTACATTTTATGTTTTTCTTTGAATTACAGCATATATACAGGTCCTTAGATGTCCTTGCAAAAGAATCTGATAACATTCAGGCAACACTGTATAAGATATGTCAGGTATTCCTCTTGCATTCTGTATCAATCCTGGCAACCAGAATGAACATTTATCACTAAAGCCATTGGAACAACAGATTATGAAAGACTTTGAACTTTCTAACCATCAGTACAGTTACATGCTTTCACAGCATTTGATGCTAAAGGCAATTTCGAATTCCCAGTATTATTCATTACAGTAGCTTGTGGTTCCGTTTCAGGTTTCCACTCACTTATTTCATCAGGTACAACATCTAAACAGTTAGACAATGAAAACAATGCTAAGATGATTGGTTACGGTGCAATGTTAATTGAATGTGTACTTGCAGTTATCGCTTTGATTTTTTAATGCAACAGCCCCTTATTTATTGTTTACTATAATCCTTATATCTACTTCAGATTTTCTTCAAACTCTCTCTTCTTCTGTGTCTCATAATCTGCATAATCAAGACCTATGAATTTATCCAGCGCAATGTCTACTAATTCATTCCAACTTTCTGTCTCGTGCTTGACAAGAATTGGATAAAAATATACTCCATTTATTTCCGCCGCCTGACGATCTCCTACTGCATCTCCCACCATCAGAATATGACCTGACTTATAATTCTGCTTCTTTAATTTGGCAATACATTCTTTCTTAGTTCCTGCATCCTGACAGCAAAGCACATCAACATCGCTGCTTAAACCCCATCGATTCCATTCTTCAATGACAGCCTCTTTATTTGCACTGGAAACCACCGCAATATCTGCTTTTTTGTTAAGCGCACTAAGACCTTCCCTAGCACCTTCAAACGGTTTCTTTTCATAATCCTTCAGAGCATTGATTCCCTGATTCACTGCCAATGACCATAATAATGCTTTATTAAAAATAGGATTTTCTGACTCTTCCATCATTTGTTTCACAGAAGCATTGCTAAGCTCCTTTGCATTATTTGCCCACTGAACGAATTCCTCTATGCCTTCAATCCTACAGTATTTCTCATTAATTTCAGATAAAGCCATAGAAATACCTGCAAAGCGATTGATTCCACGAGTCATTGTATAGAGATTTATATCGTTCCAGCGATTCAGAATTTCATCCTGCCACTGCTCCAATCCCCATTCCTTAACCATACATGGGCCAAAGCATTTGAAATGCTTAATATCCATGGTATCCATGATGCAACCATCACTGTCTACACAAATCAAGAAGTCCTTAGATTTGTTAAAAGCTTTTAAATCCACCATACCTTAAGTTCTCCTTTGACAATTTTATAATCTTGTATCCCAACGTCCGCAGAATACTGTCTCATCTGCTGTTCCCTTAAACTCACTCTTTCCAGTCATTTTTTCGATTGCTGCTCTAATATGTTCTCTTTTAGGAGCATATGCATTAATAAACGTATGTAACTGAGGAACGTCGATAAGGTGATTTGTGTAATTAAGGCTCATACCAATTGTTGGCACCTCCTCGTTATACCAAGGAAGCTCACAACTGTGATTGCAGCTCCATCTTACACGCACTTCATTTTCCTGTGCATAGCCCTTAACATTAATAACTACTAAAGCAAAATCGTGAGTGTCAATGAATGCCTGTCTTGGCTCATGATTTAACATTTTCACAAAGTTCATTGGACTGACACCATTCTCAACCTCAAGGTCATAATAGCTTGGGCATACATCCACCTCAAAGCCTGCATTTTCAAGTTCTTCAATAACTACCTTCTTCACAGGATCTCCTGTATAGCCCTTTGTTGTTGGTGTTGAACCAACATATACTAAAAATACGCGTTTCTTTTCGTCAGGGTTAACTGGAAGATTCTTATATGTATCCTTAACAAGAGTGATACACTCATCGGCTGCCTTCTTTGCACATTCTCTATGCGCTTCACAGCCGATGTTGTCAAGCTCCTTCTTGTCTGGAATTATTACAGACTCATCTGTAAGATTAAGATGCGCCTTCATGCCAAGAATTCTGCGTACTGCTTCCTCTAGTCTTTCTTCTGTTAAAAGACCATCTTCATATGCTTTACGAACATATGCCATATCTTCAGCAATATCATTAGCAAAAAGGAACATATCACAGCCAGCAATAATTGCACCTGGAACTGCATCACATCTCTTGCTTGTTGCACTCATACCAACCATGTGTGAAGCATCAGTAATCACGAGTCCATTAAAGTTCATATCTTCTCTTAAAAGATCTGTTAATAATTCCTTTGAAAGTGTAGCTGGCTTGATATCCTTATCCTCAATACCAGGAACTAACTTTCTGCTCATTTCTGGAAGAGCAATATGACCTACCATTATGGCTTCAAGTCCCTCATCAATAAGAGTTCTATACACTTTTCCAAAACTTTCTTCCCACTCATCTACAGAAAGATTATTTACGCCCATAACAAGATGCTGGTCTAATTCTTCAACACCATCTCCTGGAAAATGCTTTGCAGTACATGCCATATTAGGGTTTGCCGCCTTAACGCCCTTAATATATGCTCTTGCGTTATCAATTACCTTATCAGCCTCTGAACCAAAGCTTCTTGTATTTACAATTGTGTTTCTCCAGTTCTTATATACATCAACAACTGGATTAAACATCCAGTTACAACCAATAGCAGATGCTTCCTTACCACTTACATAACCCAAGTTATATGCATTCTCTGTGCCTTCTCCAGCACCACATTCTGCTGCAGTTGCCACAAAGGTTCCCTCTGGCACTGCACCAATTCCACCATCATCGCAATTAGCAGCCACAAAAAGAGGTACCTTACTGTTCTTCTGATATGTTGTATTCTGAAGATAAACTGTTTCCTTATCTCCTCCCTGCCAACGAAGCCCCCCCTGATGAAACTGATCAAGGGTTCCCTTAATCAATTCCTCATTAACACCAGGAATTGCCTTTAATAAAACAAATAGCTGTCCAATTTTTTCATCTAAAGACATACTATTATATGTATCCTCAACCCATTTAATCTGTTCATCGTTAAGATTAAATGGGTTCGCCTTCAAATCTACCATATTATTTCTCCTTTTTAATCTGATTTAATTTTTCGTTTAGTTTCTTGAGCTTCTCTTCTGTATACAAGCCTGAATTATAATCTAATACTCTTAAAAGGGGCATTCCACCAAAAGAACGTGCACGTTCATCATGGGCAATTTCTGTAATCTCCTCTTCCAAGAGAGCTGTCACCTGCGGGTTAGCAAACAAATCTCCCATTTTATCATTAAATGAATAATAATCCTCTGGAAACAGATTTTTCTGTCCGGCATCGGTCAAAAACCAGTTAGTAACCATAGCTCCTTGTCCCTTTTTTTCATAAGTATAGCTCTTGTCTGGCGAATCCACCTTACATATACTGGTTTCATCCACACAGTCTCCTGCCTTTGCAGTTACTTTTGTTTCTTTATCAATAGGGACCTCTGTAAATTCAAATTTTCTCTTTCCACTTTTTCGTGAAAAAAATTCTCCATTCAGATATAGTTCTACCTGCTCTTCGTTGGAATATACAGTAATTGTCGTTGTGTCACCACAGCGATTAACAAATCTTCTTCCATTTATATGAACGAACTTATCATCAGACCAGCTTGCTTTATAATAGTAGAAACTGTCTTTTCTTACTTCGCGGTCATATGTTACAAGTCCTTTACAATTTCTTGCTTTCACTCCTCCTTCGTCGCGAATGGCACTTGAGAAATCAAACATGTTCCACACAAAGCTTCCCCAAAGCTTTGTATCCTTCTCAAATGCACCATATGCAGCCTCATGATACACACACTGAAATTCCTCAGAGTAATCCTTACATTCCGGCTCCTCACTATGAAACTTTGTGTTGCAATCAACACCATATTCTGAGATACCAAGGCTGACATTTGGATTCTCCTCATGAAACTTATTTAAAAAGTCTTCATAATCTGTTAATTTTCCGTAATACCATCCAAAATAAATGTTATATCCCACTGCATCATTAATGAAATTCAATGGACTATCATTTTTTACGCTATATAGGTTCGCACCAGCACTAAGACGTGTTGGATCTAAGCTCTTTACTATACGGTTCAGCTTCTCAACATGATTATATGTAAACTGACTTTCGCCTCTCATAGCAATTTCGTTCTGCACACCCCAGAAACATATTGATGGATGATGTTTATTCTGCAGTATCAATTCCTTTAACTGCTCCTTTGCATTTTCTACAATTGCTTCATTTCCATCAGGCATTGCAAGCATAGGTATCTCTGCCCAGACAATAAATCCCATTTTGTCGCACAAATCATAGGTATATGCGGGATGCTGATAATGAGAAAGTCTCACTGCATTTGCACCTATTTCCTCTATCAGCTCCATATCTTTTCTTTGTTCTGCTGCACCTGTTCCACATGCTTTTCCTTCAAAATCCTGATGCTTTGCAACTCCATGCAGCTTAATATGTTCTCCATTCAAATAGAAACCTGATTCCGGCTTCATTTCTATATTTCTAAACCCAAATGGCAATTCTACACTGTCATAGATCTCATTTTCAATTCTTAATTCTGCGATACACCGATACATATATGGATTTTCTTTTCCCTGCCATAAAATCGGATTTTCCACTTTTAACTCTAGTTGATTAAGATTTGCTTTCTGTTCTTTTCCAGCCACCCAGACGTCATCCTGATTTAGTATTTTACACACCAAATCAACCTTATTATCAGCAGCTACATTGACAGCTATTTGTATTGTTCCGTCTGCTTTTGCATTAATATCAATTCCAGATGTGCCATAATACGTTGGATCAATATATACGTATTCTGTCTCAATCAGATTAACATCTCGATAGATTCCACCGAAATATGAGAAATCCCCAATCAATGGATTAACATCCTCATATCTTGTATTATCTGCAATAACCTGTAAACAGTTGTCTCCATCCTTTATAAATTCATTCATGGAATAACAAAATCTCGAGTATCCACCACGATGTTCTCCTAAAAATCCACCATTCAAAAAAACTCTTGCCACACCACCAACTGCATCAAATGCAATAAAATAATTCTTTTCTGAGTTCTTGTTAACTGTAAAATGCTTCGTGTATAAACAGCATCCTAGTTCTTCTGGTTTTTCCTTGTTCCACACATGGGGTAGAGAAACCATTTCCGTATTATATTCATTCGCTTCTTCTGGAATAAGAATTGACTTGGATAGTCTGGTAAATGACCACTCTTTCATCAATAAAATACTTTTTCTCACTTCAAATCACTCCTTAAACAAAAAGCTCCCCGACAATGCCGGAGAGCTTTTAATCTACATTAAGCTAAACCATTGGCTGCTTTATATGCTTTTGCTTCTGCAATTCTTAATTTATCAGTTTTTGCCTGCTTAATCTTGTATGCATTTGCCTGATATACGAGAAATGCAATAAAGATTGCCATATTAACAACACCACTTGTTGCATCTGATAAGTTAAAGCATGTAAGACCCATTCCAAGTATCTTAACCGCTACAGCAGCTGAGATAATACCAATTGACTGATTAACATATCTTGAAAGGAATGTTCCACCTATCATCATAGGGAACATGTGCTGCATAACAACACCATTACTAGTAAGTCCCATTGAAGCTGTCATAGAGCCTGCAAATGCTGCATCTAATACTCCTGAAATTGCTACAAGAATACCTGCAACTGTGTAGCATATTGCTACGTTCACGAAAACATTAATTCCTGCATTCTTTGCTATCTGCTGCGCTCCTCTTACAGCTCTGAACTTATAACTGAATACTGTATATGTCATAGTAACCATCATAACGACTACAATTACTGCAACTACTGCAAGTGTGAAGTTTACATTTGATAATATTTCAACTCCCTTTGTTCCAACAAGACGAAGTCCTACTCCATCTGTAAGACCAAAACCTATACATTCATAGATACAAGCAACACCGATACCTAATACCATAGGAGGAATTCTAAGTGTTACATATAAGAAACCAACAATTCCACCAAATATTAAACCGAATATAATTGCGAACAATAATACCCATGCACCACCAAGGCCAAGCTTTGAAGCTACGATACCACCGACAATTGTTGCAACAACTCTCTGTGAACCAAGTGATAAATCCATTCGTCCACTTGTCAGGTTCATTGATAAACCAAACGCGATTGCAGCTGATATACCAGCACCTCGCACCATGTTCTTGAAGTCAAGCATCGAGCTAATTACATGTCCGTCTGCAAAGAGACCAATTAATATTTCCATGATGATAAGCACGGCAACAGGCAGTGCTATTGCAATTCCTATTCCTTTAAAAAACTTTAATAAATTCTTTTTACTCTTCATATGCTTTCATCCTTTATCTGCTAAAACCTACTTGAATTTTTCTAAAATATACTGTGTAGTTAATTTGCCACCAAAATCATCTATTGTCTTCCAAGTAACATCTGGATTCTTCTTATTTGTTAATGAAAGAATATCCTCTGTTGTCATAAATGCATATGGATTTCCTTCCTTAACCAATGCATTATATGCATCTACACTTGCAACTGCTAAAGGTGCGTTCTTTGAAACATAGCTGCAACGTCCATCTGCGCGCATCTTGTCAGCAAATCCATCATAAGCATTTCTAATCATAATAGCTGCGCCAATTCTTTCGAATGTACCTGGGCAAACAATTGCATCAATTACTGGGCTTCCCTGTGAATCCTTACCATTAACAGCTGCTGTAATTGCATCTGAGAATGTACTTCTTGTGATAAATTTAATATCCATTTTTAATGATTTTTCAACTTCATCAACTGCAACACCTAATGAATCATAGATATTTGATGTACCTACTAATACGTCATAGTTACCTGTCTGTAATATAGGTGAAACTGTTGTAGCAAGATCTGCCATACCTGGGAAGATTGTAATCTTGATTCCCTTATCATTTTCTGCATCAATCTGTGTCTTTGTTGTTGCAAGCTCTTTGATATCCTTTGTGTACTTTAAACCGTAAACATCCTGTAAAGCCTTAAGTGAACCAGCTGTACCTTCGATGAATGATGTTGCTCCGTAGCATGCTGCACCTGACATTAAAAGAATGCTGTGATTCTTTCCATCATTAACAACTGACTTGATTGCATCTGCATATGATGCACCATAACCTGCTGCACCAGCGCCAACAACACTAACATATTTTTCCATTTCCATATTTTCTGCTGCATCTGCTGATGAGATACCAACAAACCACATACCTAAATCGTTACATACTGCTGCTGCCTGATCAATACCGCTAGAAAGGTCAACGATAACACCCTGACAACCTGCTGCATAAGCATTTTCAATAAATGTTGTCATTGCACCAGTATCCTTTAATGCCTCTGAGAACATAAACTCGATGTTTAATGTAGGTCCAACTACTGTTTCATAAGCATTCTTCATTGTAACAAATGTTTCATCAACATTATTTGTTGCATATGCAACCTTAATTTTTTCAAATTCTGCACTTCCTGAATCATTAGCTTCTCCATCATTCTTTCCGCAGCCTGCGAACAATACTGACATTGTCATTACTGCTAAAACTACACATAAAAGCTTTTTAAATCTCTTCATAAAAATTCTCCTTTATTTTTTATTTTATTTAACCTTCCTTGCTTGGAAGCCCCTTAGGTCTTGCCTGACTCGCACAAACAAGAATAATAAATACAATACCTCTGATTGCCTGAACTAATGTACTTGATACACCTAACATCAACAATCCATTATTTAATACAGTAACCATTACGGCACCAACAACCGCTGAAAATGTGTGTGAGCGGCTACCACCGAAGCACGACATACCACCAAGTACAATGGCAAGCATACAATCCATATTCAGAGTTGCACATGTATCTGCTGTAATAGAACCATTTCTAATGATTGTAATAACAGCACCTGCTCCAACACCTATACCAGCAATAATAAAACCCAGCAATAGATATCTGCTCTTTTTAAAACCAGTGAGCTCTGCACATAGTTCATTGATTCCAAGATATCTCAGCTTACGACCTAATCCAGTAAAATGGAATAAAATCGTACAAAATATAAAGAAGCCAATAAAAATCATTAATGGAACCTCTGCATTCTTTAAGGCACTTGTCATTTTATATGGAAGTGTAATTGTTTCACTACCCAAAATACTCTTCTGAATTGATGCCAAAAGTGTCATCATAACTACCGTTACATACAAAACTCTGACATTAAGCCATGTACTTAACAATGCTGTTAATGCAAGTACCATCGCGCCAATAATTATGGCTGAAACAGCCATTATCGGAACTGATGATGTTTTTAAATATATCTTTGCTGCTATTGTTGCAACAAGTGCTGTTGCAGCACCCATGGAAATATTTACATTTCCTGTGGAGAAGATAAATACTGCTCCTGTTGCTACTGTTGCTACCGTCAATGCCTGCTGGATTATCATTGTTATATTTCTTGAGCTACTGAATCTTCCATCAGTTGCAATTGAAAATGCAATGATAATTAACAATAAAATTATTGGGGAAAGCAGGCGGCTGGTCCAACGGCTTTCTTTAATTTTAAGAAATGTAGTTTTCATATTCAGCTCCTCCTTTCCTAAATCATATAATTAATCAAATCATGTTCTGTTGGATTTTCGCTACGCATTGCTTCATGCACAATTTTTCCATCCTTCATGATGAGAATACGATCTGACATACCAATCAATTCTGGAAGCTCTTCACTAATAAGAATAATTGATTTGCCCTGTTTTTTCATTTTGTAAATCAACTGATACATTGATGCCTTAACACCAATATCAATTCCTCTTGTTGGACAGTCAAGAATCAGCACATCTGCCTCAGAGCCTATCCATTTACCAAATACAACCTTCTGTTTGTTACCACCCGACAGTGTATTCACACTGTGATACTGGGATGCACACTTTAATTCCAGTGTATCAATCTGATTCTGAACAAATTTTTTCTCTTTTCCAAAAGAAATTATTGGTCCAAAGATTCTATTGAAATAGTATCCTGTTGAAGCGATGTTATCTCTGATTGAACCCGCAAGACCTAACGATTCATGGTCTCTATCCTTACTTGTGTATGCGATACCATTAGCAATAGCCGTCTCAGGATTCTTAACAACTGTCTGCTTTGCACCAACTGTTACCTTTCCATCAAGAATTTTTTCATATCCGAAAAGTGCCTTACCAACTGTATGCATTCCACATTCTGACAGACCTCCGATACCAAGAACCTCTCCCTTATGTAACTCCAGATTAAAACAAAGTAAATCTTTTCTTGTTGTAATACAATGTGCCTTGAGTGTTATCTCATCCTCATATGAATCATTATCATTTCGGTAATAATTTCCGCTTACCTCTCGACCAACCATCATTTCCTTCATCTTATTACCATCGAATTCTTCCTTATCCAAGGAAGCAATGATATTTCCATCTCGAAGAACTGTTACAGCATCACAATGCTCCATCATCTCATCTAAGTCATGGCTGATAAACATAACACTTCCGCCTTCATCTGCCATTTTTCTCATAAGCTTATAAAGAAGATTTCTACCTGTCTGTGATAACGCTGTTGTGGTTTCGTCTACAACAAGAATCTTAGGCTGCCAATACATTGCCTTCGCGATTTCAACAAGCTTACACTGCTGCAAATCAAGACGTTCCGTACGTACAGAAGCATCAATCTCAATGCCAAGACTATCAAGTAGCTCCTGCGCTGCTTTAACCATCTTGCTATGGTTAACAAATGGTCCTTTTGCAAATAATTTTTCATGTCCTAAAAATATATTATCTGCAACAGGAATTCCAGCTATAGTACCAGCCTCCTGTACAATCATACATATTCCATTCTGTTGTGCTTCCAATGCAGAGGCAGGTGCCCATGGTTTTCCAAGATACAACATCTCACCACTTGTTGCCTTCTGCATTCCAGATGCGATAGAAGAAACTGTTGACTTACCACTTCCATTTTCTCCAATAAGACCACGAACTTCTCCAGTCTTCAATACAAAATTGACATGGTTCAAAGCTACTGTTACTCCAAAGTTTTTACACATATCTTTGACTTCCAAAATTGCTTCGCCTTTTGAAGCCATATATTTTCCTCCTTCATTGATTATTTTTTATACTTGGCACACTATATTGTGCAATGTGCTGTCGTATTTATCTTATGGGCATATATTAACATGTTACTTTTTTTCAAAAATAGAAAAATTCTGTTGCAAAATAGTAAAATATGATATAATTTTATAAATCAATAGATTATTAATGGTCTTTTTTATGAAATTATATAAAAAACATCCTGAAAGGAAGAGTAGATATATGCTAAATAACCAAATATTTGAATTTCTACAGCATACATTCGCCGACTCAAGAGGAATTATCTTCAACTATTTTGATGGACCTGAAGCAGATTTATCTGCGTTAGATATAGGCATAAGAACACATCTTAAAAATTCAGAGCAGCTATATGACCTAATACGTCCTATACTTCGCTCATTAAAGTTTGGAGAAATTACTATTGTAAAGGATCCTCTACTAATGACGAGCATTACATTTCGAAGCGATCCTGATAACAATAGCTTTTATTCTATTGGACCATTTCGTTCATTGCCCTATGAGGAAAATGATTACGCAAAAATTCAGATAAATAACAATTTTACTCTGACTGCATCTGAAGATTTCAAGTATCTGCTCAAGGACGTTCCTTGTAACATCATGCGAATAGAAGCTCTTGCCATCGCAAAGAATATTCTATATTTTTTACATCAAATTACAGATCCTACAGTACACGATTACAATCTGGAGCAAATAAATAGTGGCAATTTTCCTATTATTCCTTTGGAAGATATTAATGCTAGAGCTAAGATTGCAGAAGAAATGTATTCCCATGAAGAGAAACTCTTAAAATATATAACAGAGGGCAACGAAGAAAAAGCTTTTTCGGAAGCGAAATTCTTTCGAGATTCAGATATGGACCACAGAATTACAAATCGTCTGCTGTCTCACCGCTCGTTGCTGTTTTCAACTAATACATTATTTCGAAAGGCTGCCCAGATTACAGGAATACATCCTATATATCTGGATGAAATAAGTCAAAGCTTTGCCCAAAAGCTTGCTTTGTGCACCACTCACCAACAGCTCAACAACACATATGATGAAATGCTCGTTGACTACTGTGCTTTATGTAGAACTCATGCTACAAGGCAGTATAGTCCTAACATGTGTAAGATTATTAATTACATATCCTTGAATCTTAGTGAAGAAATATCTCTCAACTCAATTGCAGAAGCCGTGAATTTCTCACCAAGCTACATCTCAAGAAAATTCAAAGAAGAAGTTGGTAAATCTCTATCCACCTATATTACTGAACAACGTATGATATTAGCAAAGAGTCTTCTCGAAAAAACAGGATTATCCATAAAAGAGATTTCTCTATATATTGGAATTCCTGATTGGAACTATTTTACAAAACTTTTCAAAAAAGCCTTTGGCATCACACCAACAGAATACAAAAAAACATTATAAAAAAAGGTGATACCCCTTTAAATTAAAGAGGTATCACCTTTTTTCTATTTTCTTTAACGCTACTACAAACATAACCCCAGAAATAATAATAGAAGCATAATCTGCAATTGACTGAGCATATATTACCCCATCCAAGCCCAACATTCTATCTAAAAGGAATATCAAAGGAACAAAAATAAGTCCCTGACGACAGAAGGTCAACACAAGCGATGGTAATGCTTTCCCCATTCCCTGCAATGTATTAATGCACAAAAATAATATTCCTAAAAACGGACCGGAAAGCTGCAGTGCAATTACAATCTTAATTCCTATTTCAATTACTGCCTCATCATTAATAAATGCTGTAATTAAATATCTTTTCATAAAAAATATAACAACAGTAAGGATTGTACCCATAATCACAGCACATATCCCTGTAAACCTGACAACCTGATTCAGTCTCTTATAATTTTTTGCTCCGTAACTATAACCTATGAGTGGCTGAATTCCTGAACAAAGACCTACCTGCAAAAGCACAACAAGCATATTTGTTTTTGATGCCACTCCCATAGCTGCTACAGGTGTGTCGCCATACTGAATCAATGCGTTATTAAGAACTATCTGAGCTGTACTCATCAATATATTATTAAGTGATGCAGGCACTCCAATCTTTACAATATCAAAGACAATCCCATCCTTAATTGAAAAATTGCTAATGTTAATTGAAAGACTTGATTTCTTCCTGACAAAAAAACTTACATAATATACACATGCCAATATATTACCAATCATTGTGGCCACAGCTGCACCCAAAACCCCCATCCCAAAGCCAAGAATTAGTACTGGATCCAGCACAATATTGGTTACTGTTCCAATCATGTTACCAACCATAGCCTGTCTTGAAGCACCCTCTCCTCTTAAGATATTGCAAAAAGCAAAACTAAAGATTATAAAAGGACCACTCATAGCAATAATTGTCACGTATTCCCTGGCAAAATCCACAGTATTCTCTGATGCACCAATCATACCAAGAATTTTGCTCATTCCAAGCAAACAAAATATCATTATAAATACGCCTATTCCAATTGATGCATAACAACAAAAAGCTGATATCTGTTTTGCACGTTCCAGTTTTTTTGCCCCCAATGCCCTCGCAATCGCTGAACTTCCACCAATTCCAAAAAGATTACCAAATGCCATAAGTATAGTAAATACCGGAGCTGAAATTGATACTGCAGCTACCTGCATGGCATCACCTGTCTGACCAATAAAAAATGTATCTGCCATATTATATATGACAACGACTAACATCGATATAATCGTTGGCACCGCCATCCTTGCAACAGCTTTACCTACGGGAGCATTTTCAAAAATCTCATTATTATTATTCATAATCCACCTATATTATTGTAATGTAAAGGATTTCCAGTCAATAGAAGCTTCTCCTACTAATTGAAAATATAAAGGATATATCCCCTCAGGTCCATTAAATTTTCCTTTAAATGATTTCCAACCTGTTGTTTTGCCAATTGAAATACTCGCGATTTCCTCAGTACACTCTTCATCTATATACACATTCATCCTGCACTTTTTAATGGTGGAAACCTCTAAGCTTATATTTTTTGCCTTTCCCAGATGAAAATATTTAAAGCCTGCTATTGTTTTATTCTGCATATTGGCAATATACTGAATATTATGTTCTTTGTAATCATCTATTTTTTCTTCAAATATATGAGGTTGTGTTCCTCTGACAATCTTTCTTATACTGTAACGTTCTTTTCCAATGCTTTCATGAATAATATTACAAGCATAAGCTGCACTGTAGGTTCCAAGCCCCTCTAAAGGTCCATCATTTAATCCACAGCTTGTCATCTCCACCTGTGAGAATGTTCCATCTGCATTCAAGTTTATCTTTTCTGCACAACCCTGACGACAGCACTCAATTCCATGTGTCTGTCTATGATAGAAAATGTACCACTGATTACCTATTTCAACAAGTCCTCCGTGTGTATTTCCATAAGGCATCTTCGGTAGTTCATTTCCTTTATATCCAAAATCACCATTAGATATTAGTATTCCACCATAATGATAATCTGACATCGGCTTATCTGATACAGCATAGCATAAATTATGGCTTACCTCTGATGAATAAACCATATAGTACCTTCCATTAATCTTTCTTGGTGAGGAGGCCTCATAAAAACCATGCCCTTCATATTCTGTACCCTTTGAAGCAAGACACCCTGGCAACAATTCAAATGGACCCTGCTTGATAGTCTTCATATCTTTTTCAAGTTCAAATGCAAGACTATATCTTCCAGCAACATTAATCCAAGGAGATTCCGGCGTTGGAACAAATCCTGTATACAGATATATCCTGCCATCATCATCTACTAATACTCCAGGGTCAAAAAGCTTTGCTTTGGGTTCTGATCCATCGGAAAATGTCACATTACCATAATACGTAAATGGTCCCTGTGGCTCATCGCTTACTGCAACCTCACAGCTCATCCTTGCACCGCGATTATAATATAAGTAATATCTTCCATCCGCTCCCATAACACAATCTGGTGCAGCAAGATTTCCTGCCTCATCGATATCTGCTCCAGCCTGCTCATAGGAATATGATATTCCCTCACATCTCCAATCGCCCAAATCCTCTATTGGGGTACTCCAAACAACATAATCTCCCACACAAAACTGTTCTGCCCCTGCCTCGTCATGACTTCCATATACATATAACCTGTCACCAAAAACACGTGGTTCTCCATCAGGTACATATTCCCATAAGGGAAGATATGGATTCATTGCCTGCTTTTTACTCATATATTTCTTTCCTTTCCGTATTCTTCTATAATTACCTATTATCTTCAATACTATCCTCATAGTAACATGTTAATAATTCAATAAATAGAAAAAATAAAGCCAAAAATAGAAAAAAGAGGTATATCCGCCAAATCTAACTTCTACATATTTTAATCTCATTTATCTCATCGACTTACAATATCCAAATAATGCTCCGATACTGATTCCACTTCTAATCTTTCCTCGAACATCATCTTCCTTATCTGCTGGCACCATTCCCTTCACAAGATTCCAAAGCATAGTCTCATTCATGCGACTATCATAATCAAAAGGTACAATATCACTAGTTTCCTGCATCCAACGGAGAAGCTTATCTTTAAGCTGCAACAGAATTTCTTTATATTCGATATTATTTATCTGGTTAATTTTCTCCTGCGGATCATTCTTTAAATCATACAGTTCATCCTCACCAGTAATACGGCTCACATATTTGAAGCTCTTAGTACGCAGCATCGTAGCCTTGGCATGTGCCTCATCATCTGCCTGTGCCATCTTCTTTGGCCAGTAAACATCCGCTGGCTGTGCTGTTCTACCTCCTGGCTGATGATATTCGTCACACTGCAATTCTCCTTGACGTCTTCCACCTTCGCAGCAACTAAATTCACGAACCTGTTTGCTTCTATCAATAACAGCTCCACGTAAGCTTCTTCCAAAATGCTCATGAGATGGTACAACCTCTGCGAAGTCCATAACGGTCGCATAGAAATCCACAAGCTCAACCATAGAATCCGAAACACCTGCGTCAACTGGTATATTCTTTGGAGGTTTTACTAAAAATGGTACCTTTGTCAGACAATCTTCAAAACTGCTTTGTGCCTTTTCTGCCATACCATAATCTCCAACGAAATCTCCGTGGTCGCTCATGACAAAAATTGCACAGTCGTCATAAATCCCTACATCCTTTAACGCCTGAACCAATTTCCCAAACTGCTCATCAACCTTCATGCACATACCAGCATAGGTTGCACGAATTTCATCCCACTCATCTTCATTCAGACCTTCAAGATTCTGATATTCGTGATACTGCTTTAACATCTTTGATTTATCTATGCAATCCTCAAATCTAATCCTATCTGGTAATTTACTCCGATCAATGGCTGAGAAATATGGCTCCTCGACCTGATATGGTGGATGTGGATAAAAAAGTCCCAAAAACATACATAATGGTTGCTTTTCATCCTTCCAATTCTTGATTTTGTCAATTGCCGCATCAATTGTCTCATCATCTGAGGTGTAATTTTTACCATTTTCATCTACATTTAGCTGTCCTTCATAATGAGAATAATAATACTTTCCACCTTCCTCTCCGCGCTGATTCTCATTCATAGCCTTAGGTGCCCTGCTTCCCTCTTCCGGATAAAATATTTCATCTGCGTTTGATTCCATCCAGCCTGAATACTGCCCTGCATACAAATCATTACGATTATTCATCCATACATAATAGCCTGCATCCTTCAATTCCTTAAACATACTTGTTTCACCTGGTCTTAGCAGGTAAGTCATTGTACGATGTCCTGTTGTATGTGGATATAATCCCGTAAAGAAGCTACATCTGCTTGGTACACAAACTGGATTCTGGCAAAATGCATTCTCAAAGGATACTGCATCCGACTGAACAAACTTATCAAGATTTGGTGTAACTGCTGCCTGATTTTTTCCCAGATGGTGCAATGCATCTGCTCTCATCTCATCTGGATTAAATATAATAATGTGTGGTCTTTTCTGTGACATAATAAACCTCCTATAATAAAACTGTTCAGCGCTCTGCAAATTGAGTTCTGAATTGTCACGTTATGAAAATAATTGTTCTTCTTAGCAATACACATTTTATCAAAAATTAAAACATATAATTGTCTGTATTTGACATTAGTATTCTATTTTTGATATTATAAATGCAGATAGTACTTCTATAAGACCAGGGAGCTGTAACATATGAAACAAAATCATTCAAAAATCTCAAAACCAAGTCAACCAAATATAGATTTCCTGTCCAGCACAGAAGCCATTATTGCCTATAGCGATGATGAAGAAATTATAAGGCACGCTCTCATCTCCTACGCTATTACCGAGGCAATCACAGCAGGTGACCAGACTGCTCTTGAGCCGTATAAGAATGTTTCTCTTTTTTCAAACATAAGTCATTATGAAGTAGGCAGCCCACTTCGCAAGATAAAAAATCTGACCATGACTATGAATACCCTGGCTTGTCGTGCTGCTGAAGAAGGTGGTGCACCTCTTGTCTACGTGCGCACAATTAGTGCTGCCTTTGCTGAAAAAATCGAATCTGCCACAGATGAATATACTATTAACAATATTCGAGATAATCTACTGAATTTCTACTGTAATGCCGTTCACGAACATAATTTGAAGAACTATGAGCCCATTGCAAGAAAATGTTATTCATATATACTTTCTCATCTATCCGAAGATATTTCTATGCGAAACTGTGCCTTGAACTGCCATATCTCCTATGAATATCTTTCCCGAACAATCAAAAAGAACTTTCATAGCTCATACTCTGCTCTTGTACACCAACTCCGCATTAAGCGAGCCTGTGTATATCTGCATTCCGATAAGTCCATTGCAGATATTGCAGAAGCCGTAGGCTATAAAAGTTCTTCTCAATTTTGTCATGCATTTTCAAAAATTAAGGGCATGTCCCCTAATAAGTGGAAAAAGCTGAGATAACTATTTCAAGTTATCTTCGAACTCTCTCTTTTTCTGAGTTCCATTACCGGATCGTATAACACATTTTTTCTAATCGTGTTAAACAATGATCAAAAAAATACTGATATCCCTGACAGAAATAATTTCGATAAGCATCTAACTTCTCCTGATAATCTCTGTTTCTAAAGCACCCTCCACGGCATACTTTATAGTACCTACATTCCTGACACTCCCTGTCATTCTTCTTTGACCGAGAAATATAATCCGTCTCCACGGCACGATTATGAATATCTTCTAGTCGATCTTCATTAAAGTTACCAAGCTTATACTCATCCAGCATATAAAAATCGCACGGATAGACGCTTCCATCTGCCTCCACCACGTTCTGTATAGAACAGATTCCACGCTGGTCACAGGCTTCTGGCGCATATCCCATTATTATTCCTGCATAGTTCTCAAACTGCCTAATATATGGCTGCTGACCTTTTAGATAATCCTCATACCACAAGTCAAACAGCTTTGTTAAAAACACACCATATTCTTGCGGTTTGAGTGAATATTCATTTTCCCCCCGTTTCTCTCCTAATGGATCTAAACAGGCAATATACTGCTGATAATTCCAGCCCTTTTCTTTGTAAAATCGATAAATTTTCTCAATATTGCAAGCCACATCATGGCTGACCACAGTCAGAATATTATATTCCACTTCAAAATGTTCTAACAGTTCAATACCCTTCTCTATTTTTTCAAATGTGCCTCCTTTTGTTTTGTTGTGTCTTAATTTATCATGAATTTCTTTTATTCCATCAATTGACACACCAACCAAAAAATGATTCTCCTTAAAAAACTGACACCATTCCTCATCTAGTAACAATCCATTTGTCTGCAAAGCATTCGTCACACTTATATCATTTTTATTATATTTTTTTTGAAGCTCCACTGCCTTGCGAAAGAACTCTATTCCACGTAATGTAGGCTCTCCCCCCTGAAATGCATAAGTTATTCTTCCTTCTGCACGAAGCATTGTCTTTCTAATTACATTTTTCAAGGTTTCCTCTGACATAAAACCAAAGGACTCCTGTTCTCTCTTCTTTGTCTCGTCATAATAAAAGCAGTATTCACAAGACATGTTACACATTCCAGATGCGGGTTTTATCAATACACTGATTGGTGGCATAATTCTTCTCCTATAAATTTAAAAAATCTGTTTTAATATGTCTGCTTTCCTTTTTTTCTTCACAAATCAGACCAATCAAGCTCTTTATAGCTGGCGTCAGATACTTATTTCTATGATATATTAATATAAACTCTCTTTTAAATTCTTCTGGATATAACGGTAGCACATATAAGCTTCCTTCTGCAATCTCTTTTTCCACAAGCTTATGAGAAATCACTGTAATCCCTTCATTTTCCTTTAATGCATGAATAATAGATTGATTACTTATGCTCTCCCATGCGATATTTATTTTAATTTGATTTGCTTTAAATAAACCATCTGCTATCTCACGGCTGGCGCTTCCCGGCTCTCTCATAAATAATGGTTGCCTTGCTATATCCTCCAGTTCAATTTTATTTTTCTTTGTTAGTTGGTTGCTGTTATTGCATACAAAGAGTAACTGATCTTTTAAAAACGGAATAGAAATCAATTTATCATCTTCCACTCTGTCTTCCACAACTCCAATATCTATCTCATTTTTCATAACGCCCTGAACAATTTGTTTAGAATTTTGAATTCGTACATTAATCTCACCATTCTTATAAATATCACGAAAACGCGCAACAATATGAGGAACAATAAAACAACCTATGGTAATACTGGAGCCCATATTGATTTGAAAGGGTGCACTAGGAGACTTCATCTTATTCTCCATCTCATCATATAATGAAATAATATGGGAGGCATATTCATAAAATGCTTCTCCTGTCTCAGTAACAAAGATTCCTCGTCCTATTCGATCGAATAGTTTAATCCCATATTCCTCTTCTAATTCTTTAATGGCCAGACTGACACTGGGTTGTACAATATGCAGCTTATCCGCTGCTTTCGTTATGCTTTTTTCCTGATAGACTTCTGTAAATATACGCAGCTGCCTTAATCCCATTATTCTTTAACCTCTTAAAATTTTTTATTTTGATTTTAATCCTTATACATAATGTTTTTGTTATATGTAATTATATAATTATACTATTTGATTTATATGTCAAGACGGATTATTCTATTTTAGAGGTTATTAGTAAATAAAAAGCTTTGAGGAGTATAACAAAAATTCAAAAGAAAGGAACATTCACAATGCAGCATAACAAAAAGGAAAAAAAGAAACACATACTTATGACATTATTTCTGGCAACGTTGTATCTTAGCGCATTTACATTTGGTGGTGGCTACGTCATTGTATCCTTATTAAAGAATAAATTTGTTGATCATTATCATTGGATTGATGAAGAAGAAATGCTGGATTTGGTCGCTATTGCACAGTCCTCCCCTGGTGCCATTGCCGTCAATGGTTCTATTGTTGTGGGCTATAAAATTGCTGGTATACCGGGCGTACTTGTATCTGTTTTCGGTGCAATTATCCCACCAATGGTCATCATATCCATTGTATCTGTATTTTACAATTTATTTTCTACTAACAAGATGATTGCCGCGTTGCTGTCTGGTATGAAGGCCGGTGTAGGTGCAGTCATCGCATCCGTTGTTTATGATATGGGGAAAAATGTTGTGAAAACAAAAGATTTGATGAATATTATCATTATGATTATCAGCTTTTGCATCAGCTATTTCCTTGATATTAATGTCATATTCATTATTCTTTCTGTGGGAATATTGGGATTTGTACGAACTCTAATTTATGAAAAGAAAAAGGAGGCACAGGCATGATTTACTTACAATTATTTTTAAGCTTTCTTCAAATTGGTGCTTTTAGTTTTGGTGGCGGATATGCTGCAATGCCACTGATTCAGGAACAAGTCATAACCCTCCATAACTGGCTGACTTTTGATACATTCGCAAACCTTGTCACCATAGCCGAGATGACACCGGGACCCATTGCAGTCAATGCTGCAACCTTTGTTGGCACTCAGGTTGCAGGTCCTCTTGGTGCCATTGTTGCTACTATTGGATGCATCCTGCCTTCCTGTATATTTGTAACCTTGCTTGCTTTCATCTACGGAAAATATAAAAAAATGGCTCTGCTTCAAGGCACTCTAGGTTCCCTGCGTCCTGCTGTAGTTTCTATGATTGCAAAGGCAGGATTAACCATTATAATCTCTGCATTCTTTTTAAGCGGAACCATAACCCTTACAATATCCAATATTTCCTTCCGCATGATTGCATACTTTGTTGTCGCTATCTTCCTGCTCCGCAAAGTAAAGTTAAATCCTATTCTTGTCATGTTACTGTGCGGAGCTGCGGAAGTGGTTTTTACGCTTATTTTTCTTTAAACCAAAATAAATAACCAGAAGCATGAAATCAAATTACATATCTCTTGCTTCTGGTATATCTATTGAAATATTAAATTCCTTTAAGCCAATACTTTACTTTTTACTAATTTCATATCTGATTCTAGTATTCTAACTTTAACTGAAAGCATCTCTAACTCACTGCTCGGCTTCATAGCCCCCTGTAAGCTCCTATTCAAATCCAGATGGCCTTCCGCTACCCGCTGAATATTAATGCGAATTTCATTATCAATAATCATATTGGTACGAGCCGTTTCACGCTTAACATCAGCTAATCCTTCCTCTAACACATCCACTTTTTCTTTCAACGTGCTGACATCTTCCTTCACGCCAGTCAACTCTTCTTTCATCTCTGTCACTTTATCAAGCAATAAATCTAATTTCTCGCTATCATTCATAAAACCATACCTCCACATAAACACTCTGGTAGCTATTACTCTATTCCTTATCTACCAAATTAATCTCAAGTTTCTTTCCCATGCTTGCCGCAACCTTCACCAGCATATCAATGGTTGGGTTATAATCCCCTCTTTCGAATCGAGTAATATTAGGTCTTTTAATACCTGATTTATTAGCAATATCCTCCTGCGTTAGCTTAAGTGCTTTCCTTGCCGAAATATATTGCTGTGCAACATCCTCTTTCAATTTTTTCTGCTGTGTTTCAATCAATATGTTAAAATCATCATTATTAATCATATAATCCATCGTTTACATCCCCTTTTGCGCAATAGAAACTTATCTGATACATGCATTGTATCATTTATATTACATTTTCGCAAATGTTTATGTATCATTTTTGTTTCATTTTTTCCTATACTTTAACTGCCCAGCGCATCTTCGTTGACCTTGCTCTAGGATTCACATTACATTCCTCTGCTGATGGACGAATTCTTTTCCCTTCATCCAAACTTTCCTGCTATGAGCAATCAACAATGCTTTATGAGTAGCCCAACTTTGAATTACAGCATATATACAGATTCTTAGATGTCCTTGCAAAAGAATCTGATAACATTCAGGCAACACTATACAAGAATTCCAAACGAATTATTAAACGCAAAACCGGTGTCCTCTACTATGACTGTACGAACTACTTTTTTGACATTGATTCCGAGGATGGTTCAAAGCAGTATGGGGTAAGTAAGGAACATCGGCCTAATTCAATCGTTCAGATGGGTTTGTTTATGGATATGTCAGGTATTCCTCTTGCATTCTGTATCAATCCAGGCAACCAGAATGAACAGTTACCACTAAAGCCATTGGAACAACAGATTATGAAAGGCTTTGAACTTTCTAAGTTTGTTGTCTGTACCAATGCTGGACTTTCATCCGAGAGCAATCGCAAGTTCAATAATCAACGTGCTGAAAAGAAAGTCTATGCCCTTGATCCTGATACTATTGCAGAAGAAGCAAAGTATGATGGATTCTATGCTGTATGCACAAACCTTGATGACGATCCCGCTGTCATTGCTAAAATCAATCATAACAGGTGGGAAATCGAAGAATCCTTCCGCATCATGAAATCAGAATTCAAAGCACGCTCAGTTTACCTGCATGATGATAATCGAATTGAGGCTCATTTCCTTACATGCTTTATCTCATTACTTATATACAGGCTGCTCGAAAAGAAACTTGATGATAAATTCACTTGTGATGAGATAATATCAACAATTAGAAATATGAATGTGACAACTGTTTGAGAAAACGGATTTATCCCTGCCTATACAAGGACAACACTTACAGATACTCTTCATGATACATTTAGATTTAATACAGATTATCAATATATGACTGATAGGAACCTAAAAGGTCTCGCCAGAAAATCAAAAGGATTATAAAAAACAAACATTACGCATCCACCGAATGAACTAAAAGTCCAACAATAGCTCAACCAAGCCGTTTGTTGGACTTTTTTCACAATTATACTGTCAAAAACAGGAATCTATCAGAATTATGTTAAAAAAGGGATTAAGCATTTTCATATGATATTAAGATTATTATCTCTTTCATCACTGACCACCTGCCTCATTTTCACATCTGCTCTGTGTCTTATATAATCATATTAGTTTCATAACATTTTTAGAATATATCCAGCATATTATCCAGATATATATCTTCTCTCACATGTATCTGATACTCCGGCTTCGTCATATAATACAACAGAAATTCCAGCACCAGCGCACTTCCAAGTCCCCGTCCTTCTATCTTAAAATTGGAAAATCCCATCGGCATATATGTATTCCTGATATCATCAACACTGATAAATGCCGGATTCTCCATTGCCTTAGAAAACCGGTATCCATTCTGCGAATCCGGTGCAACGCATACATGGTCTGGACAGTCCTCGCCAAGATTCTGGCGGCTCACAATCTCATAGCAGTTCTTTCTGTCGTAACATCCGAACCAGCAGCACTCATTACACAGGAATTCCACCTTATCCTTTTCTTTATCTGTCAGCTTCGCCAGCTTATCAAATGCTTTATTCAGCCTGAAATCCGGCACTACATACTGGAAATCTTCTCTTTTTACTTCATCCAGAAAATCATTGAAATCCGTCAGCATCTTCGTTGTCGATGATACAAGATAAAGATTGGGATAATGCTTTTTTATATACCCGGCAAGAAGGTCTGAATGTACAATCACGCCATTGCTGACTGCATTCCTCATGCCTTCGCTTTCATTAAGTGCCTTACATAACGCATTACATTTTTCATCAGCCAAATGTTCTTCGCGAAGCAGTGAATTGCTGAATGTCAGCCTTGCCGATATCCCATATTCACTCATCAGATTCATAACTTCCTGCACACCATGTTCACCGGAACCGATTCGTCCGCCGCCCCAGATACAGTCTGCAGGCGCACCATATATTGAGCCAATCCCGCACCAGTCATAGAAATACTCCCTGTGCTTGCGATATACCGGCAAAAATGCTTCATACAACTCATAGAATTCAAACAGCCCCGGAAGATGGTAATATGCAATAGTCTTTCTCATTAAAATAATCCGTCTCTTTCATACATGATTATGATTACTATTGTTATACCATATTCCTGGGGAGTTCTCTACTAGCTTATTGGAAATATTGACCCATCCCGGTTTTCAAATGTTTCGTAGCCCCTTGAAACTATACTCGAAGCAATTCCAAGCTCTGTCGCCTGCAAAATCATATTTTCCATTATGCAGAATGCATCTGCTGTCTTGAACAAAATTAACATTTAACATCAAAATATTTATCTCTGAATACATTATAGGGAATATACACATATTACCGCCATGTCATTACATAATCTTTTTCGCCCGTAGCTTCGTCCAATCCTTCATTCTGAATTTCAAATCCTTCTCTCTGATAAAAATGTATCGCTCTAGTGTTTTTCTGATACACATTTAAACTTAATTGCGTTCTGCTTTCCTTTACAAAATCCAGCAAAAGTTTTCCTATGCCCTGCGACTGCAATCTATCACAAACAAAAATCCCTTCAATATAATCACCGTTTAAGCCTATAAATCCCTGTATTTCCCCATTACTCTCACACACATAGGCCTCCGCCTGTAACAGCATTTCTTTTACCAGCTCATAATTACTTTCCCAGTATTTAGCAGATATAAAATTATGTGCCTTTATATTAGTATCCAGCCATATGTCTGCTACTTTAGTTATATCTGTTTTTTGTACTACTCTTATCATAATAACTTCCCCTATCTGAACTAAGCTTGCAGATAGTTTTCCATAATTAGTCAGCTGATAACTTTCATAATTTCTTTTTCATGATCTCTGGTAAATTCGCTTAATTCATAAGATCGGATTCTCTTGTTGACCAATATAGGAACCACAAATCCATTTTTCACCAATACCGCCAGTCTGTTAATAATCGTCTTATTTGTTACTGACAATTCCCTGCTGACTTCAATTGGAGTAAATTCTCCTCGATAACTTTTAATCAAAAATTGTAACAGTTCCTTTTCCTTCCCTTTCAGAAACGATAGACCTCCAGCAATATCTTCCTCTTCGGAAGCTAACTGTAAATCACAAACTTTGCTGGAATAAAGTTTAACCATACGCAAAAAGTAATTAATCCAAATCTCTGGATGCGGCGGATTCGCCCTTCCAGAATAATACAATGCAGGAAGTCCCATTTGGATGGATTCATAATATTCATCAATATCGTATGCAAAATACTCCTCTAATGATCCGATTCCATTAAATCCGTACCCATTCAAATCCATAATGTAACCTGATAACAATCTGGCTGTCCTGCCATTGCCATCTTCAAACGGATGTATGGTCACTAATTGGTAATGTACAACTGCTGCCACAATCAAAGGATGATCATCTGTAGTATTTACATACTCAATCAACTCATCCAATAGCCCTTGGATGTCACAATATTCTGGTGGAATATAGTCAGGATTTCCTGTCTTAGAATCATACACAGCAAACAGGACTCCTGGTGGCATAGGTCCTCTGAGTCCGATTTTTTCTTTGGAAGCCCCCTTTTCCACCAGTTTCTGCACATCTAAAATTAGCTTCTTTGAAAATTTTTCATTTTTATTTACCTTTTCCTCGAGATAATTTAACGCCAGAAAGTAATTACGGATTTCCTGTTCTGGCTTCAGATAATGCATTCTTTCATCACTTTCTATCACTTCATCTACCTGTTTTTCAGACAAAGGATTCCCTTCGATTTTATTCGAGGCATAAGAACTTTTTTTCTTTGAATTTTTACGAAGCCTGTTCATAACTGTTGAGGACAGTTTCACTGACGATACTTTATATCTGTTCTGCTCAATTTCTGTAATATATCTTAAAATCTCGTTCGTTAATGTTACTTTAATCATAAAAACCTTCCTTCCAAATATTATTATATCCAAAAGAAAAGCTTTTTTCCATTAATTTTTCACTATTTTTTCACTATTTTTCATTAATCCTGAATTATTCATGATAAAATCACATGCAATCCAGAATTATCTTCTCACACCTGTCATATCCAAGCTGTGAACTGTTCAGGCACAACGTATAATTACTGGCTTTTCCCCATCTCTGCTCCGTGTAAAAGTTATAATTTGTCATACGTCTTTTATCTGTGTCCGCAATTATTTTGACGGCTTCCTTCTCTTCAACATTATATAAGCCCATGATACGCTGTGTTTTTTCCGGCATATCCCCATGAATAAACACATTTAACACATCATCCCTGTCTTTAAGAATGTAATCAGCATTTCTTCCAACGATTACACAAGGCTCCTTTCCAGCCAACTCCAAAATAACTTTTCTCTGTGCTTCATATACGATATCTTCTATGGACTTTCCTGTAATGTCACGTCCAGCAAATGCATATGCAAATAAGCCTTTCTTTGGAGATAACTCAGCATTTTCCTTAATATACTCCGGTGATAAGCCTGACTGTTCTGCAATCTGTCCAATAATATCCTTGTCATAATATGCAATGCCAAGTTTCTTTGCCACTTCTTCACCGATAAATCGACCACCGCTTCCAAACTCTCTGCTGATTGTAATAATTCTTTTTGCTATTTTATAATCCTCCTTGTTTTGCGAAGCAAAATCCGAACCCTTTGGTGAGGAGAGGATTCTGCCTCCTTTTTCTGCATAAAAAAAGTGTGCACTTACCTCGTAAGCTGGACTTACGCTGATAAGCTACACACTTTAAAATGCAATATATATTTTCATAATGTACGACAGCAGGAGCACAAAAAAACGAGCAGCAAAACTGGATTTACGCTAGTCTGCTACTCGTTTAGAAGTTATTATATTTTTCTTTTTAAAAAATGTCAAACAAAAATTATCTTAACCCTGCCAGATATGTACGATCAAAATGTGCCATATTCTGTTTGCCAATAAATGCTCGCAATGCGATTGCTTTTTCAAATTATAACTGTTATAATTTATGTGGTGCTACCCTACACGGTAGGCGGTTATCCTCCATCAGAGAGTTATAGCTCTGTTTACATAGAAATCCGACTTGGAAATCTATCAAGGAGGTTTGTGCTTATGCTTACAACGGAGCTTTTTATAGCCATCATCAGCTTATGTATTACTTGCTTTGCTCTTGGTTATACTATTGGTTCTAAGAGCAAAAAATAAACACAAAACAACCGCCACGGTCTGCTAAACTTGGCGGTTGTTTTAACCAAAAAATATATCAGGCTAACCGTCTATCGGTAGCGCCTCTTTAATTATATTATCATTCAACGGGTTTTATGTCAAACATGTTATCTTTATTTCAGGTTCAAAATCTTTTGAACATCATTAGCCGTCATGCCAATTAAGCACGCTCACGAACTCATCAATCAACTTTTTCAACCGGCCATGACTTTCTGAGTGCCACATAAGAAATCAGAAAATTTGCAAACCAGCCGGCTGGTACAGCAAGCCAGACAAACTCTATACCAAAACGCGGTGCACAAATCAGAGCAACTGACAGACGGATTGCAAGGTTAACCATATTAGCTATAAGAAATGGCCGCATGATTCCCAGACCACGAAGAACTCCATCCGTTGCCATCTTGATACCCATGAAAATGAAAAAGTAACCTAACCATTTCATGTAATCCCCTGACACCTGATATGCCAAAGCTGTTCCATCTTTACCAAGGAACAGCGAAGAAATGTGTGTATGCAGTGTCTCAATGACTATGAAAGCAAGGACCGCAAAACATATATCTAACACGAGTGCAGCATGATATCCTTTTTTGATACGCCCAATTTTCTTCGCGCCAAGATTCTGGGAAACATAAGGTGACACTGCGTTTCCAATGGATACAAATATAAGTGAAAATACATTTTCTACTCTCATTGTCGCTGCATAACCTGCGAGTGCCTGTGTACCAAACGGATTTACAACTGCCTGTACTATCATCATGCCAATCGATACTGTAGACTGCTGAAGAATTGATGGTATGGCAATCTGAAGCATTGAACGTAACTCCTTCCTGTCAAACCAGTCAAAATGACTTTTATACCGACGCATCCGGCAAAAGAAAATTACAAATGAAAATACCGCTGAGATACCCTGTGCAATCAGGGTTGCAAGAGCTGCACCAAACACGCCAAGTCGTAAGCCAGCAACCATCCAAAGATCCATCAGAATATTTAAGACAGAAGAAAATATCAGAAGCACTAACGGAATCTTTGATTCACCGATTGAAGTAAACATCGTTGAAAGAATATTGTACATAAACAGAAACGGAAATCCCACAAAATAAACACGAAGATACAGTACTGCCTCATCCAGTATATCAGCTGGTGTCTGTAATAAACTCATCATTGGGTGTGATAACCCGAAGCCAAAGATTCCCAATAATACACTTAAAACCAGAAAACTGATTAATGTTGTTGATACAATGGTCTTCATTTTACTATAATTTCTTGCACCAAAATAACGGCTCACAAGCACTCCGGCACCTACCCCGGCACCAAGTGCCACACAAATAAATACATTTGTGAGAGCAGCGCATGCTCCGACAGCCGCAAGTGCAGATGAACCGACAAACTGACCGACAATAATTGAGTCAGCCATATTATATACTTGTTGGAAAAAACTCCCCAGAATCATAGGCATGGCAAAAACAGTCAGAGCTTTAAGGGGCACATCTGTAATTAAATATTCATCCTTTGATTCATCTTTTGACATTCTCTTATTTCTCCTTGAATTTCTCGTTTTTATTCTCTGCCCATATACCCCCTGATATAATTCACAGCATCACTTATTTCATCAATAATCTTATCTGGAATCTGCAGATTATACTGTCTTAAATCCACATCCTGTAATAACTGTCCAAGGCTTGTACCCTGATTGTATTGAACAATAAACAGGCTGTATAGAGGTATTTTATCCCCGAATACATCCATATAATTATTAACAAGTGAGAAGTTGATAGTTCCTAGCATTGTGTGACATTCAACAAGATACAATTTATCGGGAATATAGTCATACACATGCATTTTATCATTCTTAATCTCTTCTAACAATAATTCCTGCCCATTTTCTGATTCAGCATCCATATCTTCTTCATAAAAATCTGATTCTGACGCAGCTGCTGTATCCTCATTTGAAGGAATTTCTTCTGCTGTCTCCGGGAATTTTGATATATCAATTCCTTCAAACAAAGTACTCATATCCCCTAGATTATTATCTTTTTCTCTCTCTCCAGCCTTGAGATCCCAGTCATCAACAAACTGCTTATAATTGCCATAATTGTTCTTAAGAAATTCCATGTTATCATATATTTCCTGTTCATTGACTCTCATCTTTACAATGGTAAGAATTGCATTGCCAAGCTGGTCAATCGTTCCCACATATTTGCCGGTAAATACATCATCCTTTAACACAAGCGACAGAAATAATGGTTCTCCTGACACATTTTTATAACCGGTATCAACAAATACATTGGTTGCATCGTAACTTGTTACCATCTTAAGCTTAACATCCATATATATAATATGTTCATATGGATCAGCCAGAACATAATCTATTATCTTGGATATAGTCGGTGTTTCCACTGTTTCATCCACATTTTTTCTAATATTATATAAAACTTCTTCTTCTCTTCTCAAATAAATATTCTTGTATATATTAGTCATTGTCCCTGCCTCCCCTCTCACTGTATAAGCTTCATAAGTTCAGGAACAACCGCCTTCAATTGTTTCTGTACCTCATAAGGAATCTCTCCATAATCAATATTATCTGCCATATGGATTATTGCAGTATACTGATATTGCGGAATTGTTAATGTATATGCGCTTCCGACAAATAAAGAATTAATAATACTTACATTAATCTTTCCAAATAATGTCGTTATCTCCGCTATTACATATGTACCCTTCTTAACCTCATAGACAACCGGCAAATTATTAATATTCATGCTCTGGATAATTGTCTGCTCCATCTCCATGTCGTAATTATTATCATCACCGGTATACATCATCTCCTGCTTCTCTTTTATCTTATTACTAATAAAATCGACAGTTTTAGGAATCAGTGGCTTTAGCTCTCTTTTAGCACGTTGCCATCCAATCAGATAGCTATAATAAACAATATCATTCTTGTGTGCCTTATTAAATGGCAGTATAGACAATGAAGCTGCTATCTTGTTAAGCGTCCCACAGTAGCTTCCTACAAATGCGTCGCCTCTTTTAGTAAGATTAATATAAATAAGTTCTTTAGTATCAGGTTTTATGTATCCTGTTTCAACCAGGGCATTAGTCGCTTTATGAACACTTTGTGGAGCCATTGAAGCATCCATATGATAAATCCTGTTTTCTATATCTTCATTGACATATGCAACAATATCTTCAATACTAATCTGACCAGCATACACATGAAGCAGATAGGCTATATTATTCTTAAGACTCTCGATCCCCATAATTGTATAGCCTTCTGCAATAGTAACATTCCTTGATTCCACACTGACCCCTTTACTTTGATTACTAAAAACTCTCTTATTTCCTGATGGACAATAAAATGTGAGGTATTTGGCATCAATTTGTGCAAAATAATTCTCAATATCAGCATTTGCTTTTTCTAAAGTCCTGATACACTGCCTTTTTCTGCTCTTCTCAAGTCTTCTGTTATCAAGAATCATTGCCAGCTCATTTGTCGGAATCCTTGTATCATCAAATGACCACTTGATAAGCGGTAATCCAGCATCTTTTAATCTTTTATTAAGGTTATTCGGATTCTGTGAATAATATGTATCACTTATAAATGCTTTAATTTCCTTATGCTTAGGTGCATTAACATCATATAATGCCTCACTGTTCTTATGCATTACATGCCTCATGTCAGAGGCCCATTCAAGTACATCACACTGCTGTTCTGTCAGGCTGTCAGCCAGATTCGCAGATGTAGCTATTTCCTTGTTGCGCTCCATTCGCATTTTTACATATTCTTTTGATAAACTTATAAATATCCCTTCCTTCTATATTTTTTTAAACTTGACAAATGCTGTTTATATTATAATCTTTTTCACATGTAATTCCAATTAATTTATGACAAATCTGGTCATTTCAAAAAAAACATTTTTCTCAGCCGGAATATGAAAAAAGCGTCCAGAAACTGCCCCGCAGCCTATCCGCTGCTTCAGTCTCTGAACGCTGTTATTCTCTTATAGATTTCTTCAATGTTATTATTCGTTAAAATGTGCATTTCTTCGAAGTTTTATCCTGGCTTTTGTAACTTTCTTCTGGATTATGGCAAAACACCATTGTATTCCGGCTTCCTCCCGTCCTGCTCTATCCTTACACCTAAAGTCTCATGTGCCAGATACCCGCTTCCTATAAATTCATAATACATCTCACTTTTATAGGTAAAATTCCTCTGTTTTCTTCTGTAAGTCCTGTGTAAATCACTTTCTTTTAATGATTTTTCCTATAAATGTCTCATGTTCCGTAACTTTATAGGCAAATGTCGCAACTATTTCTATAGTCATTATCATTTCTGTCCCATAAAACTTTCAAAAATGCGACTACCTATAGGTATCATGTTATTCATACTGTTCTCTAGGGTGACAAAATAGTCATGGTTATCCCTATCGGACTTCTGTATCATATTATACATTCTTCTCCCCAGACACTCATCGCACTAACTGAACAAATCCTGAAAATACATAATAATCAACCCCGACCCCAGCAATAGTACAAAGATTGATACAGCCGCAAATGACAACACAATCAATCTTATAATTGTATTTCTTTTATCATCAGGATTCTTTTTCTTCCGGATAAAATACACCGGCAGCATCAAAATCTTTCGTGGTGAGCCAGTAGATTCTATCCATAAATACAATAAACTTACCCCATTGTTTTCCGATAAAACATATATGAATAAACTACTGGCAGAATGCATGGTACAATGACTAGAGCAAGAAATATCCACACATTTTGAAATGGTGAGGTTACAATCATTGCAATTCCCCCAATTACCATACATTTTCCGCCAAATCTATGTGTATGATACCAGTTGTCAGAATCATTCAATGCCCATGGAATGCGAAAACCAATGCTATAGTTTGGTTTTACCTTTGGAATAAAATTGCCTAAAATAAGATACAAAATTCCAACGAACAATCCGCAGACAAATCCAATATTGAGCTTATATCCCAAATTATATACATAGAGAATATTGCAATTAACCAAAGAAATCACCGGACAAATCCACATAACAACATGGAATACCTTTTTGCTTATATTTTTTCTCTTGGGGTCAATATTAGTTGCAACTATACATATAAGATGAAAAAACAGCATCATTACCGGAAGTCCAAAGACTGCAAATGCTTTAGAACAATACCCATCTGGTTGATTGTCAACTCCAAAATGTGTTGCAACAGAAGCTGGCAGCTGTCTCCATAAAAGTAAACCTATAAAGATTGGAAGTAATGTTATGACAGATGTTAATATTAACATTTTTTTATGTTGTTTAATCATGGTCTTTTTCTCCTTTTAATTCACTAATCCATAATAAAATCTCCTCAAGCACAGTAGCGTTAAGCTCATAATAAATGTATTTTCCCTCCCGCTCGTCTCGAATTAAATCAGCTTCCTTCAAAACAGACAGGTGTCTGGAAACTGCCGCACCCGAAATTGAAAAATGATTGCTAATCTCTCCAGCAGACATTCGGGACTGTTTAAGCAGATTAAGTATCTCGCGTCTTGTAGGATCAGCAAGCGCCTGAAGCGTATCCTGCATGCTCACATTCATTCCTCCTTCATTTAACATTTAACTTAAATGTTAAATGAATTATAACACACCACCTTTATTTGTCAAGAACACAATTCCTTTTATCAATGCTGAGTATCTTTCCGTCTTATTTTTAATATTGTCTTCATTAACACCATAATATCCATAGTTACTATATCTGATGGTTTCATATTCTTCATCTTTGCAAGCCTTACTGACTGTCTTCCTGCTTCTCTTGCATATGCTAACGGGTCAGGACTTGTAGCTGGCATAAGAGCACTTCCAGGCAGTGCTAATCCAAGTGCCTCTGCCATTATCTGCAATGTTGAAGCTGTTCCGATAAATGAACATTTACAGCCAGGTGACAAGCTTCCTAATGAAGCACATCTTGCTAAAGAACTCAATATTGGAAGAAGTTCTCTTCGTGAAGCCATGAAATTACTTGCTTCACGTAACATTGTGACAATCAGACAGGGATCTGGAACATATGTAGCATCATCACCCGGTGTAGTTGATGACCCACTCGGATTTACATTCATACCTGACAAAAAAGCTTGTCCGGGATCTACTTGAAGTCCGTTTTTTACTGGAACCAGCTATCGCAGCTATGTCTGCAACATATGCAGATAATAATGATATTAAGAAAATTGTTTCTTTGTGCGATGAAGTTGAAGAGCTTCTAAAGCAGAAAAAGGATCATACCCAGAAAGATATAGAATTCCACACCGCAATAGCAATGGGAAGCAAGAATCTTATTATCCCAAGACTCATTCCGATTATCAACAGCTCAATTCCTCTTTTTGTTGAGACAACCGGTAATGTCCTTAAAGTAGAAACTATTGAAACTCACCGTGAAATAGCTACTGCCATTGCACAGCATAATGCAATCAAGGCACAGGATGCCATGACCATGCACCTGATGTACAACAGAAGATGCATTAATTCTAAACAGAATTTATAATATATTGTAAACAGCCTTCATATAATGCTTTACATTTATATGAATATGTGCTTTAATAATGCCTGTACAAATCAATTATATAAGCAGAGTAGGAATATGTGCGTTAAGTGCCATATGGACAGGGAGTTGCCATACGGACGAAAAGATTTCTTGCGATACATAATCCGCATCCCGCTGCTACATATACTGGTCAACAGCCTCTTATGTAGTGCGAATACTACTGCAAAGGAGGTTATTTTTATGTCAATTTTATTAAAAAATTTTGCATTTTCAGCAAAAGAGTTCAAATGTCTCAAGTCAATTGTTGCTGCGGCACTCCTCGTCGCACTTCACACTGTTTTAGCAGTTTTTGTATCTATTAATGTAACCCCGACACTCAGAATTTCAGTATCTTTCCTCGCCAATTGTGCAATTGGATACATGTTTGGTCCTGTTATGGGATTCATGTGCGGAGGACTTGGCGATATAATCCAGTATATTATTAAGCCAACTGGTCCATATTTTCCGGGCTGGACATTAAGTGCTGCTTTAGCTGGGCTTATCTATGGTTTATTTTTCTATGACTGCAACATCAAAATTTCCAAGAAAAAAGTAACAGGTGAGAAGCGTAGTCTTTTAGAAATCATTGATTTCAAGTTTCTTTTAAGAGTTGTGCTTGCCCTTACTATTGATACACTTCTTGTAAATGTTCTTCTTGGAACATACTGGTGCAGCATAATGTACGGCAAAGGATTTATGTTTTATCTTACAATGAGATTTACCAAAAATCTTATCCAGCTGCCTATCAACATTTTCTTAACTTACAATGTTATAGGAATCGTTAAAGTAATTAATAATAAAATATATAAAAACGAATAAACAAAACGCAGGATATAGTGACTAACTCCCATATATCCTGCGTTTTTCTTATTTATCATTGCTTACTGCGTATTTAATTCGCTCTCCTGCTAATCTTTGCATGGCTTCAATTATTGGTATTGAACTCTTATGAAACAATATATCCTAAAAAAGTGTGATTTTCCCTGTTTATATCCTCTTATAAATAATTGGTTCATCATATCCAAAAGTTCTTTTTCCGTTAACTTCCATGCTTTCAGATACTTCCAGGCAGCTATCAGAAAACTTTTCCCAAAGCTTAAATGTCATTACCGGTGAAAACTGGCTTATGCTGCCTCCCTCCCAGATTCCATTCTTTTCATGATAAAGTGCCGGTGTAAACTTTTCAGATTTTTTCAGTTCAGCATAATCAACATTCTTCATAGAATTATATGAAAATGTATTCTTGTCTTCTCCTGCTGGAATTTCATATGAAGAAAGAACAATTCCGTCCTCAGTTTCCATAATAAGGAAAATGTGGGGTGATGCATGGCGTTTTCCATTGGTTTCATAATAACTTTCTTCAACAACAAATTTTCCGTTAAAATCCTTAGGAATGTTTTTTATTTTATCATTACATATAGTATTGATGTGTTCTGCATAAGGATATATTTTTCCTGCCTTCTGCATAATATCAAATTGTTCTTTGTTATCAAAATGTCCTGTCATCATTCCTATAAATTTATCAAGTTTCATCTTATTTTTGCCTCCATCTTTAAATTTTATATAATTAATATCATATATACTCAAAAATTCCTTGTATTGCATCAGATATATTAATCAATTCAGATATAGGCATGCTATCTATTATTTTATATCCACGCACAGATAAATCCAACAACGCTATTTTTTCACACTGAACATATCCCTCAACTTCTTTTGTTGATGTCCATATGTGAAGTGGTCCTTCATTAGAATCACCAATAATAGGACAGCCTATTATTTCTCCACTTTCGTTAAAAAAATCTTTACTTACAACTAATACTGGCGGTTTTATTTTTTCTACTTTAATAATGTCACCCTGATGTGCAATCCCCATCACCATACCTCTCTTCCAACAGGTTCTCCCCAATCATATTCACCATCAAGCATTAACCTGCCATTATATTCTGCCGCTCTTTCTTCTAAAGTTTTATGTCTGAAAGTTTTTGCTAATGTAATCACTCCATCTGATACTGTAACTTCTAACATTTCGTTTAATGCTATTCCAGCACTTTTTAATATATCCTTAGATAATCTGATTCCCTGACTATTTCCCCATTCTCTTACTTGTGCCTGCATACAATCACCTCTCTTCTTTGTATATACTTAGTATATACAAATGTTGGAAATTTATCAATATATTTCAAATCAAAATCCCATCTTCTTAAGTCCCGCAACAAGCTGCACATAAAATTCCCGAACATCAAATCCTTTAATGTTCTCCCTGTTAAGGTCTATCATATCACCATGCGATATGCCTCTTTTACCGCTGACAGTAAGAAACTGATAGTTCTGTCCCCATCGAAAGGATTCTTCTCCAACAAGTCCGTCATTTGGTCCGTCAAAATATTTCACCAGTGGATATGTAAAATTAAGCGGAAATCTTCCAGAAGCCGGATGGTTTAGTTTAGAACCAACTGACTGATAATAAATGTCTGGATTATCCTTTATTTCATTGTTGAATTCACTGCATTTTTCTGATGTAAGGTCATATACTGCAGCAAGAAAATCAGGGTTAATGTCTCCGAGTTTAGCCGCTCCAGCGTTATATGTATTAGCAACCATCTGTTGCTGTTTTTCAGGAATTTTGCAAAGAAGGTAATCAGCGAACTGACAGCCCCTGTGTGGTGTATTTATCGTTGTAAGAGAAGCCACATAAGGTGCAATATCTGTAAGCGCTAACGCTGCCCTCATGTCAAGTCCTCCTTTTGAATGAGCAATTACATTTACTTTCTCACAACCTGTCTCTCTTATAATCTGATGAATCCTTTCTGCCAGCTCTTTAGCACTGTCTCGCACAGCCGCGGCACTGTTATGATTTCCATAGTAAATCACTGCACCATTAGCCTCAAGCTCTGCCGGTATTCTTCCCCAGTAATTAAGATGTTCAAAATCCCTGAAAAATACGCCATGCACCATAAGAACAGGATATTTCGTACTGCATATCCGCTGTTCTTTGCGCTGCAGATTTCTCTTAGCACGCATTTTCTCCATGCGGACTTCCTCACCAACTGTCTTTATAATAATATGAAGCATGACAAGATGTGCAACAGGTATCCATCCGCACACGATTCCAAGCACTCTCCATCTGATTCCAAGCTGCTCAGATGTCGCATACACCATTATAATTCCTATCCAGAATATTATGCTTTCCACAAGAATTCCTATCCCTGCCCGGATAAGCCAGTAAACTGGCGCTTTTACTATTCCTGCCGGACCACCAAACCATTTTTCATAACAGCCTGTAAACCCTATTATCAGATATATTGATAATATTACTGTCGTCCAGCAGAATATTTTCAGCATAATTCTGCCAAAGTTACATACTTTAATTCTCCCCATAATTAATCTCCCCTATTGTTTTTCTCAACTTTCTTGCCGCCGAACTCACCGGGTGTCTGCTGTCATAGACAAGACATATATTTCTCTTCGGAATATTATCCTTAAGAGATATCTTCACAATCTCTTTCTTATCAATCGATTCCTGCGCCATCGTCTCTGGTAAGAATGCAAGTCCTAATTCACATTTTACAAGAGGAAGTATCTGGTCTGTTGTCGCAGCCTCCGTATCAGGCTCTAATTCAACCCCATGTGACATAAATAAATCTTTATAGAATCTGAATGTCATAGTCTCTCTGCCAAGGCATATCAGTGGATAATCCGTCAATTCTCTTATTGATAATTCCTGACTTCCCAATGCTGTAAATGTAGTTCCTCCGACAAGTATTTCCTGAAAAGAATGCAGCACCACCGTCTTTAGTGATGAATCTGCGTACACAGGTGATGATACCACTGCAAAGTCTACCAGTCCATTTTTTACTGCATCAACCGCCTCCGGCGTTGAATGATTATATATCTTAAGCCGGATTCCGGGATTGACCATGTGAAATGCTTTTAACTTATCAAGAAGAAATATATTAAGCGCAGTCTCACTTGCCCCTATGGAAATACTGCCATGTGAAAGACTTGCACTGTCCGCAAGCTCTTCTTCTGCTGCCATAAGCTGTGTCATAGCCGCTGTAACCCTTATATACAGTTTTTCCCCCTCTGGTGTAAGCTGTATTCCCCGGTTATTTCTTACAAACAGTGTTGAATTAATCTGCTGTTCCAGACAGTTCATTGCCCTTGTAACATTAGGCTGGCTGCTTCCTAATGCCTGTGCGGCTTTCGTAAAATTCTTATATCTTGCCACATAATAAAATATCTTGTAATACTCAAAATTAACATCCATAACTTATCGCTCCGTAACATCTGACATATCATATTGTTATAGCATTTATATCAATTATAGTTTTTACTTATCTCTATGCCAATAGTATAATCTAGCCGAAATTGAAAAACAAGAAGGAGCTGACGATTATGAAAGAAAAAACTATCTTTCCAAGAGAAGAAAAATCTGAGGTTTTATTTGATAAAATTCTAAATGACCCTTGGGCTTACAACAAACTTTTCCAGACATTCTGTAACAATCTGTTTTGCAATGATGATTCTGAAGCAATACTTTCTCCGCTTCAATTCACGGAAGCATTATTCAACTGCTATTCTAATAAAGACTTATCTGCATTTCTTATGGCTATCACGCAAAATACCATGTTTGATTTACTGAGAAATTCATTTCTTATTCCATACCGCTTCAACGCTGATGGAAAGCAAAATCCTATAATTATGACCGACGATAAAGGTATGCTTCTACCAGAATTTGCTAATTCTGTTCATGAAAAAGACTATCAGCATTTTTATAACATTTATAAGAACCTTGATAATAATAAAAATATGTTTCTTGCCGAGGCTTACAGATACAGTCACACATATGGCGATGACCCGTCTGTAGTGGAGCAGCAGGTTCTTGAGAGAAGCACTGGTATACTGCTTATCCGCGAACTGCCTGACACAGTCAGAATGAAGGAAACCGAAGCAGAGGCCTATAGTGCTGTATGGGATCTTATGCTTGAGCTTGAGAAGAATCTTCCAATGGCATACATATTCTATGGTCAGGATTCATTCGTTGAACACAATGAACATTTTGATGAACTTGGAATTTTCCTTCCTAATTCTATATTCTTACGAAACCTTGAACACCATGTTAAGAAAGCAGAGGCGATTATATATGCCAAGGACTAATTACATTGACATTATGGAAAAAAATCATATGGAAATTCCGTGGCACGACTATACGAATGCCGACAGCAATGCATTAATTGCTAATGCAGACCTTATAGAAAAAGCCTCCGTTATCGGTCGTGTAGGTCTGATTATGCTATCATGCGGCACTGGTGCATGGCGTGTCCGTACATCTATGAATAAGCTATCCAAGGAACTTGGAGTAACCTGTACCGTGGATGTTGGCCTTATGTCTATTGAATTTAACTGCTTTGATGGTAATGACTGCGTATCACAGTCGTTAAGCATTGCCAATACCGGTGTTAATACCTCCAAGCTTTACAGAATGGAACAGTTTGTTGACAATTTTCCTAATGAAGAAGCCCACCTTACAGGTGAAATGATTCATAAAAGGCTTGATGAAATTGAACAGATACATACCCTGTATTCACCGGTCAAGCTTGGACTTGCCGCCGCTCTAGCATGTTGCGGATTCACATTTCTGCTTGGCGGCGGTCCTATAGAGATGCTTTTCGCATTCATTGCAGCCGGAACAGGTAATCTTATAAGGACAAAGCTTATTAAACATCATTTTACACTATTCATGAATATAGCAGTTTCTATATCTGCATCATGCCTTATATATGCAATTCTGCTTAAACTTGCTATTCTGATGTTTAATATCCCTTCTGTACATGAAGCCGGATACATATGTTCCATGCTTTTCATAATACCGGGATTTCCTTTCATCACCAGCGGCATTGACCTTGCAAAGCTCGACCTACGGTCAGGTATTGAAAGGCTGACTTATTCAATAATTATTGTACTGGTTGCTACCGTATTTGCATGGATTATGGCTTTGTTACTGCATTTGCAGCCAGAAGAATTTACTACATTACATATTGGAAAAATGTTACATCTGATATTAAGACTTATTGCAAGCTTCTGCGGTGTATTCGGATTCTCTATCATGTTTAACAGTTCTGTTCCGATGGCGGCTATGGCTGCTCTTATTGGTTGTATCGCCAATACGCTGCGTCTTGAACTTGTTGATTTTACAGGCATGCCTGCCGCTGCTGCCGCATTTATTGGTGCTGCTACTGCCGGATTACTTGCCTCATTTATTAAAAATTATAATGGATATCCTAGAATATCACTTACAGTTCCTTCCATAGTTATTATGGTACCCGGACTTTACTTATACCGCGCAATATACAATTTCGGCATAATGTCCCTGACAGAAGCGGTCTCATGGTTTACATCTGCAATTATGATAATTGTTGCACTTCCGCTCGGACTTATATTTGCCAGAATTATTACGGACCGCACATTCCGTTATTGCACTTAGTATTAACTATACATTTATATAAGGAGGAATTATTATTATGCTTACTTCTGTAACAGGTATTAACTGGGGCGACGAGGGCAAAGGCCGTGTAATTGACCTTCTTGCTGAAAATGCAGATATAGTCGTCAGGTATCAGGGCGGCAATAACGCCGGTCACACTGTTGTAACTAATCAGGGAAAATTCGTTCTTAATCTACTGCCATCAGGAATTCTTCACCCAGATGTAATATGCATTCTTGGTGATGGCATGGTTGTTGACCTTGAACATCTTACCAATGAAATAAAACAGATTGAAGACAGAGGAATACAGATTAATCCAAAACATTTGAAATTATCTAAAAAAGCTACAATATCTATGCCATGGCACAGGGTACAGGATGAACTTGAAGAAAACAGACTAGAACGAACCGGCTCTGCTTTCGGTTCTACAAGACGAGGCATAGCATATGCCTACAGTGACAAATACAGAAAAAAGACTCTGCGTCTTGGTGACCTTCTTCATTTGGATGATACAGCTGTACAGGCAAGACTAAAAACTATTCTTGAGTCCAAGAACCTTGAGCTTGCCGGCTGCTATCATCAGGAGCCAATGTCTTATCCGGCACTTCTTGACTGGTGCAGGAAACAGGCTGAAAAGTTCAGCAAATACATATGCGATACAGGCACATTTATAGACAAAGCATTATCCTGTGGTAAAAAAGTTATTCTTGAGGCTCAGCTTGGTGCATTAAGAGATATTGATTACGGTATCTTCCCTTACACTTCAAGTTCATCAACTATATCTGCCTATGGTCCTATCGGTGCAGGAATTCCTGGCAGACACGCTGACCATGTCGTTGGCGTGCTTAAAGCCTATTCTACCTGTGTCGGTGCAGGACCTTTTGTTGCTGAAAATGCTGTTTCAGAAAAATGGCAGCAAGACTTAAGAGAAGCCGGTGGTGAATTCGGTGCTGCAACAGGCCGTCCTCGCCGTGTTGGTCCTTTTGATGCAGTTGCAAGCAGATACGGACTCAGATGCCAGCATGCAGACAAAATCGCACTAACCAAGCTTGATGTATTAAGCTCTATGAAAGAAATTCCTATAATTACAGGCTACAATGACCCAAACGGCTCTCTGGTTGAATTTGACCCAACTGATAACCTTGATTCATGCACTCCTGTTATATACAAAGTTCCCGGCTGGGAAGAAGATATATCACATTGCAGGACATTTGACGAGCTTCCTGCTAATGCAAAAAATTACATTAAAACAATTGAGGATATGCTTCATGCAGAAATCAACTTTATATCTGTCGGTGCTAAGAGAGATGAATATTTATTAAAAGGAGAGTGGCTATGAGACATCTGATAACCCCTATGGATCTTTCCGTTGAAGAAACTATGAATATATTAGATCTTGCGGAGCGGATATCCATTGGACCACAATTATATAAGCATGTTGCCGATGGCAGACAGCTTGCTACACTTTTTTACGAACCAAGTACCAGAACCCGTTTATCTTTCGAGTCTGCTATGTTAAGTCTTGGAGGACAGACGCTAGGCTTTTCAAGTGCAGCTCAGTCTAGTGCTTCCAAAGGTGAAACCGTTGCTGATACTGCAAGAGTTGTAAGCTGCTATGCAGATATAATTGCGATGAGACATCCAAAAGAAGGTGCTCCACTGCAGGCATCAATATATTCACGCATTCCTATAATAAACGCAGGAGACGGCGGTCATGCGCACCCTACACAGACACTTATTGATATGATGACTATAAGACAGCGTAAAGGAAAGCTTAATAACCTGACTATCGGTTTCTGTGGCGACCTGAAATTCGGACGGACGGTACACTCCCTTGTCAGCAGCCTTACTCGTTTCTCTGATAATAAATTCTACTTCATATCTCCCGAAGAATTACGGATTCCGGATTATCTGAGAGACGATGTATTAAATCCATCTAATTCAACTTATGAGGAAGTGTCAAGCCTTGAAGATACTCTTCCTAAACTTGATGTTCTGTACATGACAAGAGTACAGAAAGAAAGATTTTTCAATGAAGAAGAATATCTCCGTTTAAAAGATGTCTACATTCTTGACGAAGAAAAGTTAAAGCTGGCTGATAAAGATATGCCTGTTCTTCATCCTCTGCCACGAGTCGATGAGATTTCCCTTGATGTCGATGACGATCCAAGAGCTGCATATTTTGACCAGGTCCAGAATGGTAAATATATAAGAATGGCACTAATCATGGCATTGCTTGGTATTACTGATCCGGTAACCGGCAGAACAGTTCTTGATACACACAGCCTATAACTAAACATTCCATATAAAAACTGCCATCCGCTAAACTTAATGTTAAACGGACGGCAGTTTTATGTTTTTATATATTTATCCCCAGACTTCTTTCGGTTCTGCGTTATGCTCCCCAATCATCTTCTCCATCCACACCATATCGAACCACTGGTTAAACTTATAACCACTGTCATGAAAACGACCAACTTCTGAAAATCCCAATCTGCTATGGAAGCGGATACTGTCATCATTAAGATACTTGCTTTCCTGTTCAGGGCATGCAATACATGCATTCATATTAAGTATTCCCATACTCTTAAGTTCATGTTCAAGTCTGTCATATAAAAGTCTTCCAATTCCCATTCTCTTGCAGTCCTGTCGCACATAAATAGTTGTCTCAACAGACCAGTCATATGCTCTCCTGTCCTTAAAACATCCAGCATATGCATAACCGACAATCTGTCCATTGTCAACTGCCTTGATATATGGATATCTGTTTGAAATATTCACAATTCTTTGTCTGAATTCTTCTACAGAAGGCACATCATATTCAAATGTTATCGCTGTATACTTAACATATGGTGCATATATATCAAGAAGTTCCTCTGCATCCTCAATTGTTACATTCTGAATTTCCATAATTTTCTCTCACTATTTCCAGATTAGTTATCAATGCATAGATTACCCTTCCATATCGTCCATTCTCAACAATTCTTCCATGGTCAAACACCTGTATATGACCGCCATCTGCTTTCTGCATATAAAAATGCGTATAACCATTAGTATGTCCTTCATCTATCTGCTTCCATATATCCGCTATAACAGCTTCCCGTTCATCCACTCTAATGATATTACGGAAACTTCTTTTTGTATATTCAAGCAGTTCATCCATGTTCTTACAGCCTGCAAATCTGATAAACTCACGGTTTGCAAAAAGAATTTCATCATCATTCTTATCTGCTTTGTATATGATAAATGCTCCTGGAAGATTTTCAGAAACATCTTTAAGTGCAAAACCAAGCTGTGTACGAATCTCCATTCTAAGTCCGTTCTTATATGCCATGCAGCCATTCTTTCCACGAAGTTTTACCTCATAAAGTGCAGTATCTGCACAACGCATGAGCTTTGATGGTTTGTCAGCATGAACCGGATATTCAGCATATCCAACTGATATAGTGAACTGATGCTCTTCACCGTCATATTTAAATGACCGTTTTAATTTTGTGAATTCCTCCAGTTTTTCCTTAACATCTGCACATGTACAATCTGGCAGGAAAATACAGAATTCATCACCACCATTTCGTCCTAAAAGCACATTTTTATCAAAAAACTTCTGCATTCCCTCGGACAATACCTTAAGTGCCACATCGCCATAAACATGACCATACATATCATTGATAGTCTTAAAATCATCAATATCAAATTCTACTCCTACACAGTGATTATCCGGATTCTGCTTAAGATACCTTGTCACTCTTTCATCATATCCATGTCGGTTATATATTCCTGTCAAAGCATCTGTTATAGCCAGTTTCTTAAACTTCTTTCTATGTTCGTCAAGCACAAGCAGCGCACATGTAAACCCTGTAAGAAGCAGTACAATAATAATTCCGCCTATTCCAGCCGCATACAGATATCTTCTTTCAGACTGGGTCTCATATGGCATTATATCAAGCTTCCACTTGCTGTCTCCTATATCAAATGTATACGAAACAGGATTCTTTAACTCTTCTTCCGAGCCATACACTTCTTCAAATTCAGACCCCCACGGAAAAGCAGTTTTATATAATATATAATTATAACCAAAATCAGAAAGTGCCTTCATTGAATCAGCAAAAATCTCAGGAACACGGATTATAACTATTGCAAATCCCCAGAAATCTTCATGTCCGTTTTCTTCAATATATACAGGATTTCTTACAGCTATACCATATCCCCCTTGCTTTAATTGAAATGGTCCCTGCATTGTAACAACTTTATTATCTCTTCCATAACGGCATATTTCACCACGATCTTTGTCATTTAACAGATCTACCTTTCCCGCATCATTGCCTTCCTGAGGATAAATATCTGTCACAACACCATCTGGTGCAATCTGGATACTCTGAACAGAATCTGCCATCATCTCCTCTGCTATCTCATAGAATTTATTAAGCTGTCCATCTTCACTTATAATTATCTGTCTTAATGAGTCCGAAACGGCTATGCCTTTCATAATATCCGTCTTCATACGCTCTGCATAAGTCATTGCGTTAAGATTCGCCATTGTCCTGTTCTGCTTATTCTGCTCGTTATTTATGCTGCATACAATACCTGCCACAGCACTCATTCCGATTATAAATACAACAAGTGGAATAATAATATTTTTCTTTATAAAATGCATTTCATTCACTCCAAACTGCTGATTTGTAAATATTTGTTTATTATATCATTTTAAATGTTATTCCGCATTAAAAATGACGCAGGAATTTCCTGCGTCATTGCATACGTCCTTATATGAAACCGCTTCATATATTAAGGAAATCTTTTCTATAATCCACCTTAAAGAATTCTGCAAGCTTAATCATATCTTCGTCTTTTATTGTATTCTTTCTCTCAAGTCCAGCTGTAAGCATATATATCTGTGCAGCTTTTTCAACAGTTTCAATAAGTCCAAATGTCTCATCAAGAGTTTTTCCAGCACCATATATTCCATGCATTGCCCATATAACAAGTCTGAATTCTTTCATTTTTTCTGCTGTTGCCTCGCCTATTTCATTAGTTCCGCAAAGCATCCATGGGAGAATACCTACACCATCCGGGAACACAACTATACACTCTGTACACATTTCCCAAAGTGTATGCGTAAATTTCTTCTCGTCAAGTTCATGAACATAATTCATGGCAAGTGTATTAGTTGGATGTGAATGTATAACAACTCTGTTATCTTTATCAACAGAAAGTCTTGCCATATGACTCATAAGATGCGCTGGTAATTCGCTTGTGAATTTTCCTCCATCCTTATATCCCCATAATAACTGCGCTGTTGTTCCATCTTCAGCTATTCTTATTATTCCAAGATTATTCTCTGGATCTGTCTTTACATTTTTAAAGTACTTACCTGTACCGGTTACTATAAATATTCTGCCAATAAGTGCATCTGCTTTGAAACCCGTCGGAATCTCTCTTAACACATGATTAATATCAAGATATTGTGCAATTTCTTCTTCATCAAGCATATAGCTGATATTACCACCATTTCTTTCGTCCCAGCCAAGACGATACATATTAGCTGTAGTATCACACATTTCTTTAACAAAAGGTGCTGTTAATATATCTTTCATTATCGTGCCTCCAATACTTTCTTTTCGTAATCCATAACCTCACTGACATAATCAGCTGCCACATTTTCTCTATTAAGATATTCCTGCCATATATCTCCAAATGGCATAATCTTTAATTCTTCCTGTGCTGCCATAAGTTCTGTGAACCTTCCTTCGTTCTGAAGATTGCGAAGTGATTCTGGCTCTAACAATGCATACAAAAGAGCTTTCTGAACACTTCTCATTCCGGTTATCCATGCAGATATTCTGTTAATTGATGCGTCGAAATAGTCAGTTGCTATAAATACCTTGTCAAGCGCATCTGCTCTGACAATTTCTTTAGCAATCTCTCTGGTTTCGTCATCATATAAAACTACATGATCGCTGTCCCATCTTACAGGTCTTGTAATATGTAATGCTAAGTGGTCATTGAATAAAAGCATTGATGATACCTTATCTGACACAACCTCTGTAGGATGATAGTGTCCATTATCCATAAGTGGGGTTATGCCTGCTCTTGCTACATAATTCATGCAGAATTCAGACGAACCAACTGTGTATGATTCAACGCCTATGCCAAATACTTTAGATTCAAGACACACAAACACCTTGCTCTTATCATATGGAATTGAAAGAATTTCATCTAAAGATTTTTTAAATCTCCTTCTTGGTCCAAGTCTGTCTGCCGGAATATCCTTATAGCCATCCGGAATCCATATGTTCATTACACATGGCTGTCCTGTTTCATTAGCAAAATATTCTGATATCTCAATACATCTCTTGCCATGTTCAATCCAGAATTTTCTTACTTCTTCATCTGGTGATGATAATGTAAGTCCATCTTTAACCATTCTATGTGAGAAAAATGTTGGATTAAAATCAATTCCCATATTGTATTTCTTAGCAAATTCTACCCATCTGGTAAAATGTTTTGGTTTAATTGAATCCCTGTCTGAACCGTCATCTATAATGGCATAACTGGCATGAAGGTTTAGCTTCTTCTTTCCAGGTACAAGTGTCAATACTTTGCTTATATCCTGCATAAGCTGCTCAGGAGTAGCTGCTCTTCCCGGATAATTTCCAGTAGTCTGTATACCACCTGACAGACTTTCTCTGCTGTCAAAACCAATTACATCATCTCCCTGCCAGCAATGCATTGATACCGGCACATTCTTTAATCTTTCTAATGCAGCCTCAGTATCAACTCCTATACTCTGATATATCTTTCTTGCTGATTCATATCTTTCATTAGTCATATATAGCATTATTCTCCTTATATAATCTGAAATTTATTATCTTTTCTGCTCAAATCGTTTAATATCAAAGGAATCTCTTACACACGCTCTTGCTTCCTTCAGATTCTTAAACACACTATCTGCTATCATCTGCGCCATAATATTTCCAATAGCAGTAGCCTCTGCTGGTCCCGCTACAACTGTTTTCCCAGTCGAATCAGCCGTAAGCTGATTAAGATATCCAGCATTAGCACCTCCACCTATTACATATATTGCATCATATGTAATGTCCAGATTCTTTTCTATCTGCATAACTGTATCTGCATAACTGTCAGCCAGACTCTTATATACAACTGCTGCAATCTCTCCGGCTGTGTCAGGTATAATCAAATCATTATTATTGCAGTATGATTTGATTGCCTCTGTCATATTCTCTGGTGCAAGAAAGCATTTATTATTAACATCTATCCTTGATGTTATATAGTCTGTCTCCTCTGCTTCCTTACAAAGCTCTGCAAATGTATATCTGTCTTCAAATTCATGCCTTACAGATTGTATAATCCAGAGTCCCATAATATTCTTCAAATATCTAAATCTATAATCGTATCCACCTTCATTGGTAAAATTACATACCTGGCTTTTCTCATCACATCTTGCCTTTAGAAGTTCTGTCCCCATCAGTGACCATGTTCCAGAACTTAAATACAAAACATTATCCGCTACTGTTGGAACAGCCATAACTGCGGATGCTGTATCATGACTTGCACACATAACAACCCTTGTATTGTATCCAACAATCTTCTTAATACCATCAGTTAATTCTCCCAGTATTGTTCCCGGCTGCTTAAGCTCCATAAACATATTTCTGTTGATTCCAAGCATATCAATCAGTTCATAATCCCATTGTTTAGTTTCCGGATTAACAAGCTGTGTTGATGTTGCATTGGTATATTCCGATGCTTTAACCCCCGTAAGAAGAAACTGAAAATAATCTGGAAGCATAATAAATGTCTTCGCTTCCTTTAACTGTTCAGGTCTTATAAATTTATCCGACATGAGCTGGTAAATTGTATTAAACTTCTGTTTCTGAATACCTGTTCTCTTATATAATTCTTTTTCGGATATCACCTTATAAACTTCTTCATCCATTCCATCTGTACGTTCATCCCTGTATCCATATACATTTCCTATGCATTTGTCATTATCATCAAGAAGAACATAATCAACAGCCCATGTGTCAATCGACATGCTTACTGGAATTTTCCCGAGTTCTTTACATTTTTTCATTCCTTCAATAATATTGGCAAACAAGCTGTCAACATCCCATAACTTGTTGCCATTATCATTAATCATGCCATTATCAAAACGATATACCTCTTCTATTGTCATTCTGCCGTTGTCCATGGATGCAAGAATATGTCTTCCACTTGAAGCCCCAATATCAACGGCAAGGTAATATACCGGTTTCATACAATCTTACCTCCTGTATTAAATTCATGTATTAATCAAGATGAAAAACACACCTTAAATCATCACTCACAGGACTGTCGTCTGGATTAACCCTCATAAGAGGCGCCATATATTTCCACCACTTTCTGTTGATCTCCGTGTCTGCTGACTGTGCCCACTTTTCTTCATCTTCAATCTCTATATATCCATATAATATGTTAGTTTCATCATCTAGAAATATAGAATAATTATGTCCGCCATATTCGTGTATCATTGCCTTCATTTCAGGCCATAATTCATTGTGACGCTTTTCATATTCATCAGCACATCCAGCTTTAAGATACATTTTAAATGCTTTTCTTATCATTCTGTAATGCCTCCACTAAAGCCAGTATTGTAAGTGACTGTCCATATGCCATAGGCGCTATAAGTATGTTCTTATAATGCTCCGCATCATATCCCATACCAGTTCCTCCAGATACATTAAGCACTGTTCCATCTGAATCAATATTTTTAAGTATTGCATTTATCGCTTTGTCAGCAACATCTATATAAGAATCATCAAGTATTCCCATTCTGATTCCCTTTAATATACCGGCTGTAATTGCAGCACTTCCAGATACTTCTTCATAACTTGATGAATCTGTAAGTACTGTATGCCATAATCCGCTTTTACTCTGCAGCTTCTTAAGAGCAGCTGTCTGGGCTTTATAAGCATCTATTATTATCTCTTTAACACCACTGTTAAGTGTTCCCTTAAACATATCAACATAATCAAGAATTCCTAATGTGAACCAACTATTCCCTCTGCACCAGAATATACCACCGAAATTATTCATTTCATTAAATGTCCAGCCATGATAAAACAATCCTGTCTTGTTGTCGCAAAGATACTTTATATGCATAAGTACCTGATGTATTGACTCATTTATCCAATCCTGACGATTATACTTCTGACCCATTTTATTAAGGAATAAAACTGTCATAAACAGAGTATCTATCCACATTTCATTCTCATTGAGTCTTACTCCCTGTCTGTCTCCATTCGCACTTGTAACATGCTGGAATCCACGTTCCTTTGTTCTTGGAAGGCAGTTCATAAGCCACTCTGCCCATTTGATACACAGTTCCTCGAACTGTGTATCATTGTAATAGTTATTTAATTCAACAAGAGTAAGTAACGGTGTTGTTGTGTTGATATTCTTTGATGGAAGACCTTCTGCTATATTTTCTTTAAACCATTTGTAAAGAAATTCTCTATACTCATCATTGCCATTAATCTGCATTATCTTAAGCAATCCATATAAACCAACCCCCTGTGGCCAGTCCCACTCTTTAATTCCAAAGTCTCTTTTAAAGAAGCCTATTGACTCGCCGCCTTTTTCCAGCTCTTCATCATTATCAGGTCTGCCAAGATTCATAAGCTTATCAATTACAAGATTTAGCTTATTCTCAATTTCTTTCTTGTCAGGTTTTTTATTGTTCATATATATGTCCTCCGTTTTTATCTTATTTTTATCCCAACAATCCAAATACTGTTGGCAGCCACATACTAAGCTGTGGTACAAATGTTACAAAAAGAAGTGCGACCAAAATTGCTACAAAGAATGGCACCAGTTTCTTAATTACCTCTTCTACCTGAAGATGCGATATACTACAACCTACAAATAATACGCTTCCTACAGGTGGTGTAATTGTTCCAATTGAAAGGTTCATAACCATCATTACACCAAACTGAATAGGATTCATACCTAATGCCTTAACTACAGGAAAGAATATAGGTGTGAATATAAGTAACGCCGGAGCCATATCCATAAATGTTCCTACAATCAGAAGTATCAGGTTAATAATTAACAGAATAACAATCTTATTATCAGACACACCCAGTAATGCTGCACTTATAGCCTGCGGAAGACCAGTGAATGACAATACGAATGACAATACTGATGAAGCTCCTATTATAAGCATAACAATTGCTGTCATAACTGCTGTTTCTTTTAAAATTCTTGGAATATCTTTAATCCTAATGCTCTTATAAACAAACACAGCCAGTATAAATGCATACACAACAGCTACACCAGATGCTTCTGTCGGAGTAAAATATCCTGATAATATACCACCAATAATAATTACAATGAGGAAAAGACTTGGTATAGCATCCCAGATTGTCTTTAATACAACCTTAGCTGTAAGATGATCTCTCTTGATTACATATCCATGCTTTTTTCCATATACGAAAGCAACTACCATACACAGTAATGCCCATAATAATCCTGGAATCCAGCCAGCCATAAGTAATGCTGCAACTGAAACTCCACCACTTGCTGCTGAAAATACAATGAATGAAGCTGTTGGTGGAATTAACTGTCCTACTGGTGCTGAAGCAACATTTGCTGCTGCTGAAAATGCCCTGTCATATCCCTGTTCATCCTCAAGTGGCTGCATAACACCACCAATTGCTGTTGCTGCTGCAATACCTGAGCCTGATATAGAACCAAACATTGCGTTACCTGCAATGTTAGTCATTGCTAAAGAACCTGGAACCTTACCTAAAACAAGCATTGCCAGATTAATAAGCCTTTTTGCTATACCACCATTACTCATTAACAGACCTGCAAGTACAAAGAACGGAACTGCAAGTAATGTGAAGCTGTCAATACCTGTAACCATTTTCTGAGCTGATATAAACACACCAAAATGTGGTGTAAGAAACATAATTAATGTAACAAGTGATGCTGATATAATACTGAATGATACTGGAACACTAAATGCCAGTAATAAAAAGAATACTATTATCAATACAATTGCTGCCTGTATTTCCATATTGCCTCCTTCTGCATATATATGCATTATTCAATCTTAATTCTGTCTTAATTTCTTAAAATGATTTACAATCTTAAACACTCCGTAAATAACCATGAGAACTCCACATACCGGAACACATACATAATAGACCTGCATAGGAAGCTGCATAGCTGGTGAGAGCTGTCCTGCTGCATTAGCAGTAACCATAATTCCACCAATAATCATTACTGAAACACTTAAAATCATAATAAGCACATCTATTGCAATCTGAGCAAGTGTTTCATTCTTTGGCTTGAACTTCTTAACTATAAGATTGATAGCCAAATGACTGTTTTGTCCATATGCGTAAGGAACGCCCATCATTGTCAGCCATATGAGCATATATCTTAATAATTCCTCTGTATATTTGCTTGGATTATGTAACACAAATCTTGTAATTACCTGCCAGCAGCATCCAAGTACCATACCGGCTACAAGCACCTCTAATATTATTTCAACTACTTTATTCAAATACTTCATGCTTTTCTCCTTTCTTCCTGCAAACCATGGGCTTATATGCATTAATCTGCATATTTCTGAATATCATCATATAGCTTCTTATATGCTTCGCCCTTGTTATAGAAGTTGGCATGTATTGGCTGTACTGCCTCAATAAATGGTGTCTTATCTATATCCTTATATACATGCACGCCTTTACTTTCTGCATGTTCAATGGCATCCTCCATCATTCCATTATAAAGACTCTTAAAGTTATCATTTGTTTCCTCAAGTGCTTTTATAAGACTCTGTCTCTGTTTCTCTGACATCTTGTTCCATGTCTTAGTACTTATAATGAATATATCTGGTGAAAACTGATGCTCTGTATATGTATAAGACTTAACAAGATCTTCATGTCCATCAACAGTAAGAGCAAGCTCTGTGTTCTCTGCTCCATCAACGACACCCTGCTGTAATGACGCATATGTCTCTGATGCAGCCATAGGAACCGGTGTTCCTCCCATTTTCTCAATCATATCCATTGATGTTGAACTTGGCATTGAACGAATTTTCTTTCCACTAAGAACTGATGTATCTGTAACTGGAACATCATCTTTAAGATAGAAATTTCTTGCACCATTAGCATAATATCCAACAGCTATATATCCATCATCTGCTGTATCAGCAAATAATTCTTTAACTGCTTCACTATTCTCCATCGCATTATAATAATGCTCCTGATTCTTAAACAGATAAGGAATTGCAAATATTGCATATCTGTCATCAAACTGACCTAATGTGTTAGAGCTTACTTTTGCCATATCAATAATTCCGGCTTTAACCATTTCTATTTCTTCTTTTTCTGTACCAAGAACACCACTGGCAAATATCTTAATATTTACCTCATCACCAGATTCTTTTGCGGCAAAATCTGATACCTTAGCAATTGAATCCGCTATTTCTGAACCTGCTGACTGATTATGCGCCAGCTGAAGAACTAATTTATCTGATGAATTAATCCCTTTAACTTTAATAAATGTTACTATTACAATAATGAGACACACTGCAACAAAAGCTGTGCCTATTATCTTTTTATAAGCTTTCATAACCTTCTCCTTTCTTATGAGACCCCTTTATTATTGTTACTTTTTATTTTTGAAATCCGCGCGTATTTCAAGGCTTGTTTCATAAGCCATTTCTTATCTTGTAACTGGATTATATCACCGCAAAATAATACTTTTCTTGAACAATATTGCTATATATGTTTGATTTTTTAAATATATTGCTCTATACTTTTTAATTAATAATAATTAATTGTGAGGTATTGTATGGCAGATAATAAAATTACTTTTTGGGGCAAATGTGATGGAATATCCGTAGAACAGCTTATACGTTATGGCAGATTCAATATGAATGTGAAGCATTTTCACAACCAGTATGAGATATTTTACATAATTGAAGGAGAGCGCCAGTTTTTCTTTGATAACAAAAGCTATAATGCTTATGCTGGAGATCTTGCAATACTTGATACCAATCTGGTTCATACTACATGCTCAATATCAGATGAGGATAAAGGCTACAACCGTGTTATTCTTTACATTGATTATGAAAAAATGTGTGATTTTGACAAAAAGTACCCTGGTCTTAATCTTGTTAATTACTTTCACAATAATTATGGCATATACCACCTCAATGAAGACCAGCGTATAGCATTTCTTAATCTATACAGGGATTTAAGGCATGAACTATCCAAAAAAAGCACCGGATATCAATCAAGGGTTGAAATTGCAGCTATATACTGGCTATATAAGCTGCTCTCCCTGAAACATGACAGTACGCAGATACATGCTGTAATTAATAGCCCAAAAGAATTATCTGCCTCTAACATAAGTGCCTATCTTGAAGCTAACTACACAAAAGAGCTCGCCCTTGATACTATCTCAGACGAGCTCTTTATGAGCAAATATTACATGTGCCGTATATTTAAAGAATACACTGGCTTTACTATCACCGAATATGTTAACACTCTCCGCATTAAAAAAGCCACCCAGATTCTCGAAACCTCTAATCTCAGTATATCAGATGTTGCTGCTGAGCTTGGTTTTGAAAGTGCGTCATATTTCGAAAGAATATTTAAAAAAATAATGAATGTAACCCCTTTAAAATACCGTAAAACTCACCAGTCTGTTACAATTGAACATGAAGAGCTCAACACACTTGATGATTCTGATTATATTGACTGATTATACATTTCGTACAGACTTTCAAGCTCGATAATTCCATATACTTTAATAAGACTTCCTAATCTTTCATCAAACTTCGCCAGATTATTGTAAACCTTTGCTCTTATTTTAGAATCTGCATTACCTACAAATCTGCTGACATCCGAAGCGAAGGATATTCCCACTGCATTACCTTTATCAACAACATCAGTCTTATACTTTTCAGAAATAATCAAGTCATCTGCTCTGTTATTTCTTCTTAAAGTCTGCAACCTTAAATCTTCGTATCATTTCACGCAGATTCTCTGCTTCGCTGCTCATCTGCTCGCTAGCTGCTGCACATTCCTGTGATGTTGCTGAATTCGTCTGTACAACATCATTAATCTGCTCAATTCCCTCATTAATCTGCTGGATTTCTACCGTCTGCTTCTCTAATGTATCAGCAATATCAGCAACTTCCTCTGTAATCATCTTAGAATTACCAGCAACCTCTTCTAACTGTGTTGCAGTCTCATCTGCAATAGTCATACCCTTCTTAACAGCCCTTACCGATGTTTCAATAAGTACAGCAGATTCCTTTGCTGCCTTAGCACTCTGGTCTGCTAAAAGATTTACCTGATTGGCTACAACTGCAAAGCCTTTTCCGGCCTCTCCTGCCCTTGCTGCTTCTATAGATGCATTCAAGGCAAGCAGATTAGTCTGTGAGGCAATTTCATTAATTGTTGAAATAATCTTGTCAATCTCTTCTGATGCCTCATTAATATCTTTCATAGAGGCAACCATTTCCTGCATCTTACTGTTGCTCTCAGAAATAGCTTCTCCAAGGTTTCCAACTCTGTTGCTGATTTGCTTTGCAGACTGTGAATTTCTTTCTACCTGCTCCGCAACACCTTCAACAGTTGCTGTAAGCTCCTCTACAACAGACGCCTGATTCGTTGCTCCATCTGCCAATTCATTAGAGCTTGAAGCAACCTGCTCTGCTGCACTTGATACTTCATCTGAAACTCTCTGGATTCCTTTAATAGTTTCTGCCATGCTTTCCTCAAACAACATGAAAGAATTCAGTATTCCGACAAAATCACCCTTCCACTCTACTTCCGGTTTGACATCGAAATTGCCTTCTGCAAACAATTTCATTGCACGGTCTATATCATCTACATAGCTTCCAAGAATAGCAATAGAGTTACGCAGGCTGTGTGCCAGTCTGCCAAGCTCATCATCAGACTTATAGTCTAATGTGCTGTGTAGATTTCCCTTCATCAGTTCATCTGCAGTATTTTCTACTGACTTTAATGGTGCAATAATCGTTGCCAGCACTTTCTTACTTATCCTCTTTGCCAGTACCCACGCAGTCGATAGACAGACAATAATACATACAACTCCTGCAACCGCAAATATAAATGTAACTATAGCTGCCTTACGGCTCTCCTTATCTGCAATATCATCTAAGCTTATTGCTTTTTCAACAACCTTATTCAATGCAGGAGTACATTTATTAAGAATTTCTTCAGTTGCTTTATCCTTGTTTCCTTTTTTAATATTTTCTATAATCGAATAACCTATGTTTCCCCACTGAGAAAGATAAGATGAATATTCATTATAATCTGCCTCCGAAACAACCCCGCTTTTCTTTATAATCTGAAGCTGGGAATCAACATCCGTAAGCAATTTTTCTACTGTAAGTTCATAGTCATTATAAGAAGATGTATCATTATTTAATGCCATTTCTCTTATATTTCTTGCAGCAGCATTAACATTTATTCTGCACATTTTAACCGCCTTATCTGCAGCCGAAACATTTTCTACATAGTTAAACATATTAGCAAATAACACACCTATAACTATTATAGAAAACAGCCCGGAAACCAGCATCATAATGATAACTTTTCTGTAGCCATAATTTATCCTTTCCTGCAAATGCATATCTTCCAACTTCTTTTTCATCATATTTATATGTGGTGTCATAGATTGTTATTTCCTTTCTTTAATTGTTATATTAATTTCAAATGTTTTATAACAGAATATATTTTTTTAGTCAACAGTTTTCATGCACTATTTTTATATTCTATTTTTTTTACAAAAGTTTCACCCTCCCCATAAGTTTTTTAGTACTTTTTTCATATTTTTCTATATTCAAACCACTTTTGGTAGTATGTATTGCATACAAAAATAATATCGTTATTAAGCACGCTGCTAAGCCTGATGGGTGGTATCTTCTTTGAATTTGTAATCTTCAAGTTTTAAAATGCCTGATATCAGCGTGGATTTAAGCAATAAAAAAAGCACGGAAAAATCCGTGCTAATACATGCTGAATAAATAGCTCCTGATTTGTATGTCACAAGTCCATACAAATAACAAATTCTCAACAATAGAATAAATAGGAATTACTGATATAATATGAAGTTATCATGGGTATAAACTAAACACAAGAATATAATAAATGTATTAATTGATGTTTCTCATATACATGGTTTTGCGTCCGGCTCCGGTTTTTATAATAGCTCCTTCTTCTACAAGTTTTTTAAGTGCAGATTCAACAGAGGAGCTGCCAAGGCTGGGACATGAAAGTAAGGCATCCTGTTTTGAAAATTTTCCAAGCGTATTTTCCGTGAATGATTTTACAATATCGTAAGCACTGCTCTTCTTTCCTGTTTTTGTTGCGTGTTTCTCCCAAACGTTACATCTTTCTCCCAATTATAATATATTTTGGGAGAAAAACAAAAGAAACGGGAGTAACATTTTACTATCTTATATATTTTCCACTTAAATTTGATTTATTTATTGTCTTCATTATTCTGTTCATGAAAGTTGAAGATACACCATTTTTGGAGGGGCATTCAACAGCAATGCAGAGCAAGGGAAACTCTGAAAAGAATGATTCCTTATTCCCTTTTACTCCCTTTGCACTAAAACCCAAGTGCTCTGCTGCTTTAATTACACCATATGCATTAGTTCCCTGTTTATCTGTTCCTGCAACTTCACGAATCTGGGTAATACCTATCTTGTAACCATTCTGTTTACAAATGGTCGCAAGACATGCGACACCACAATCAGTAATGTCGAGCTGTTTTATACAATAATATCTCATCATTTCCTCTATTTTCTATTTTTATAACAACGCATCATCCTATTACTAACATTAGCCAAGCCATAAAAATACTCAACACTAAATTTACAATAACAAATATACTAGTGTATTTCTCTTGGTATCGTTTTAAATCACTAATTTTCTCTTTCTCTCGATCAGTCATTCTCCATGTTGCTGGAAATAACGCTGCAATTGAAAAAATTATAAATAATAAAATTGCAACAAAGGACAAAGTAATTACTACACCCATATCTCCATCACAAAAAAGTCCTTTATATATACTAGATGCCAGAATCAATACAAAACATACAATTTCTAAGCATTTTTGCCAAATATTAAACTTGCCTTCCATTTTTATCACCTCTTTTTTTCTAGTGTACCACATAAATATTACTAACACCATATCATTTTTATTAATAATTCAGTCTAGTTGAATGATACACCATTTTTGGAGGGGCATTCAACCACTATATTTAGTGCAATGTTTTATTTATTTTCTAAACATAGATAAGTGCTCTGTTACAAATCATATTTTTGCATAATATGACTGTTTGTTCCAACTATTTTTTTGATAATCCGGTTCACCCGTCACCAAATATATATTATTATATTGCTTCTCTGTTAAGCGTAAAAGTCTCACCGTTCCGGTTTTAGGTGCATATTCTTCTATTCGTCTGAAATGTTTTTCGGATGCTTTCCGGTTTTGCACTATCCGCATATACACTTCCGGTGCAATTCGCAAAAAGCCATCTTTATGTAAAAACTTTCTAAGCTTTGTATACTCTGTTTTGGTTCCCCATTTCTCTGTCGGACTAAGAATAACAAGTAATCTCATTCCGTAATCCCCTCCATACTTTCAAAATGTACTTGTCCATATAATAAATCCTCCAGTATAATATGTTCGCACATACGTCACAGTTCTCCGATTGCCACATTCTGTTATATCTTGTTATCAGATTTTCTTGCCCTTGTGTTTACCCTTATCAGCTTCCAAGGGAAGAATAAAACAGTGTGAAATCGTATAATAAGTTAAGGTGAGCATTTTGCGATAAATCCTTTATTTTCAAGGCTTTTGGAGGATTTTATTAAAACCCTGTGGGGGTTAATAACCACTTATAAAATTGTGGTTTTCAAATTCAAATTTTGGGGAGAAAGCATGAAATAGGGCTTATTATATTCATAAATGTATATATTATGTAATTTTAAATAAACGATACTGTCTCTGTTAATGCTTTTCTGCTGTTATGATTAGGGAGAGGAGTAGTTGTTTTGTCAGCAACACCAAGATCAAGAATCATTAATATTTCCTCATCTTCTGGTAAATTAAAAGCTTTTGCCAGTTCATCAGGATTAAAGAAGTTAATCCAGCAGCTGTCAACACCTTCATTGTATGCAGCCAACATAAGATGGGTTGCAACGATAGTTGCATCTTCTATTCCAGAGTTTCTTTTATCCCCCGGGTATGTGAACACATTATTTTTATTAAAAGCAACAATTAGGACTGTAGGTGCGTTATATCGGCAAGGCGTTAACTTATCAATAGTCTCTAATGCACTTTCAGACTGTACAACATATATATGCTGTTCCTGAAGATTCTTTGCTGTAGGCGCTACTCTTCCGGCTTCCAAGATAGCATCTAATTTATCTTTTCCTATTTGTTCGCTGCTAAATTTTTTACATGAATATCTGTTTTTAATTACATCTGAAAATTCCATAAATAACCTTCCTTTCAACCGCAATATTATAATCAAGTACCTGCTTAAGCAGATAATTGCTCATATTTAAGACTTTCATATTAAAATCACTTTCATTAAGCAGCAGCGATACAGCAAAAAGATTAGCCTCATATTCAACATTTTTAAATGTATTTTTACTTGTTACCGCGAAATTATTAATATCATCTGAATGAAGAAGTGCATGTCCTAATTCATGTGCACACAAAACCAGCTGGCTTTTATGCTCATATCTTCCATTAATAATTATAATTGTTGGATATTATCCGACCGTATCGTATATGCTTTCCTGCCTATCGGAAGCATTTTACTTACAACTACTGTTATTTCTATTTTTCCATTCTCTAACCTGCTTTAATTTTCAACATTTCCCAGCTCTGCCCTAAACATCAGTCTTCTTGTTCCCCTGATATTCTCAAACTGGATTTCATATGTCTGTGTAACCTTATCGACCTTAACAATCTCGCCAGTTCCAAATACCTTATGTCTGACTTTATCTCCAACCTCAAATACGGCCTTTGGCAGCATCTGCTCAGTCACACCTCTGATTAATACTCTGCTGTTGTTGATACAGTCAAGAAGATTAGTATCAATGTCACTTAAAAATGCTGATGGTCTTGCACCAAAACGCCCGTCTTTCTTTCTATAAGTGCTGAGGTAAAGCATATTCTTAGCCCTCGTCATTGCAACATACAACAATCTTCTTTCCTCTTCATATTCGTCTTCATTACGAAGCCTGCTGCTTGGAAACTGTCCTTCAACGAGTCCTGGTACAAATACTGTATCAAACTCAAGCCCTTTTGCTGTATGAATTGTCATTACTTTTACAACATTATACTCTCCGTCCTCATCTTGCGCTGAAAATAATGCAAAATGGCTTAACAGATCAGCCAGCTCAACCTTCTCCTGATTATCTTCCTCCAATGCCGTAATAGTCCTGATAAGCTCTGACACATTGTCAAGTCTGGTCTGGTCGATATCCTGCTCCAATGCCTGACGATATCCCATATCAAGACATTTGTTTACTATATCAGTACAGGTATAAGCAACATATGTATCATGCAATTCACTGATTGCATTGTAATATTCTATAACATTTTTCTGTGTTATATCGCCATCGTCAATCTGCTTTCCAAGTGCCTTGAAAAGACTGCAGTTGTTCTGTGCTGCTGCATTTTTAAGCTTCTCAACAGACTTCTTACCAAAGCCCCTTCTCGGTCTGGATATAGTATACAGCAAATCCATGTCCGTAAGGCTGTACACCATTCTCATGTATGAAAGCACCGTTCTTATCTCTTCGCTTTCATAGAATTTCGCACCGCTTAGTATCTTGTAAGGAACTTTTCTTTTTATAAATGCTTCCTCTAACGACCTTGTCTGTGAAGCAGCCCGCACCAATATAGTATGGTCGCTGTACTTCATATTCTTAGCGACATTATCAAGAATAGTATCAGCTATCCACAAAGACTCTTTCTCCTCCGTGTCAAGCGCATTGAATACCGGCTTATTGCCATCTGGTCTGTTAGAAATCATCTGCTTTTCAAGCCTGTTCTGATTAGCAGATATAAGTGACTTAGCCACATTTACAATCTGAGGAGTACTCCTGAAATTCTCAGTAAGTGAATAATCCTGCACATTTTCATGTGTTTTGTCAAAATTAATCATGTATTCAGGGTCAGAACCGCGCCATGTATATATATTCTGGTCGTCATCACCTACCACAAACAGATTCTGATACAATCCACTTAGAATGTGAAGCAGCATGTCCTGTTTCATATTAACATCCTGATACTCATCGCACAGTACATACTGACATTTTTCCTGCCAGCGAATCCGCACGTCTTCATTTCTGTTCAAAATGTATAAAGTGAAATTAATAAGGTCTTCAAAATCCAGAGCATAATTGTCACACTGTCTCTTAAGATAATTATAGAAAACCTTTTTATCCACATTTTTCTCGCTGGAAGCCCTTCTTTTAAGCTCTGTCTTATCAACGCCTGCCATAAGCTCAACATAGGACATATCCTGCTTGGTTATGTCTATATCACTCATTATCTTCTTCGCAGTATTGTCCTTGAGCGATATTCCCATATCCTCTGCCACGTCCTTAATCATCTCCAGCTCTGCCTTCTTATCAAGAATCGTGAATGTCTTTGGAAATGTCAGCCTGTGAATCTCCTCTTTAAGAAACATGTTACAATATCCGTGAAATGTTCCCGTAAAACAGTTGGCGTTATCACCAACAATATTCCTTAATCTGTGCTTCATCTGCGAAGCTGCCTTGTTCGTAAATGTAAGCGCCACAATAGATGATGGCTCAACAAACAGTTCTGTTATAAGATATGCTATTCTATATGTAAGTACAAATGTTTTTCCCGAACCTGGAACTGACGCAACCCTTATGTTGCCTTCTGTCTGTGTTATTGCCTCTGTCTGTTCCTTCGTTGCTCTTTCTGGTATGTTCATAGTCCTCTTTACCTGTAAATATTTAGTATACCTTTGGTATCTCTCCATCAATTCCATACATTTGTTTAAATGTATCTATATCCGCGGCCTGCTTAATCAGCATTATCTCCTCTATCTTACCGGTATGGATATCCTGAAATCCCGCAACCTGCTCCCCTGTGCATATGCTTGTCTTCAGTACTGGTTTCTTATTCATTTTATCATAGGATTGTGTGTGTTTCTTTCTAAATATACTCATGATTTATAACTCCAAAGCCTGCCTGCTTGTATTGTGCTGCTTTCTTAAATTACTCCTGTGTCATCATGTGCTTCCTTATATTATGATACATAGCAATGCAATATCGAACATTTATTTGTTTTCATTATACACTATTTTTATGTATACACAAACATCAATGTAAATAATATTACAATATATGTACCTATTATGGGATATATATAATAATGCTCCATTATTTTAAATATATCATACTTTGCTCTCGTTAATATGGCATATACATATTAATAACAATTTCAGTGCATAATAAAAGGCATCAGCTTCTGCCAATGCCTAAATAATTTTATTATTCAATTACAACGAAAATACTATTCCTTCAAGTCTTAATGTTTCTTTTCTTTTTCTGAAATAATTATCATTAATTCTATCCAGCTCATATTCATTAAGAATACAAAACAAATCATCATGTTCTAACTTCTCGTTACAATCCACAACCACAGTTGTATATTCATCGAACTTAATCTCTTGTAGCATACACTCACCTCCTTACTCTTGAAAAATTTGAAATAATATTCTGCCTTTTCCTAGAATAAGCACTATCAATGAGTGTTTATCTGTTACATTGGTGTTATTTTATCACTAATATACATGTTATGCAATATCTACATAGCTTATAAAAACTCAAAAATTTTATGCTGTTTGCATTCTAACTAATATACTTTTTCTGATAAGCTGAAACCACATCAATTATTTTCTCAAGTTCATTCCATGCAATTGAATACCCCTGAGGCACTCCGAAAGTCTCTAATTTAGACACAGCCTCGCCTCATTCTATTTCACCTTTTAACCAATTTGTGCAGATGTTTTATATAAATACTTTTATTCCCCTTATGATAATAAATGACCGATAAACTGACATTATTGAGAACTTATTGAACACTTTGTGTTCGATAAGTTCAAAAAGTGTTCAATAAAGTGTTCGATAAATGGTATTGTAATTCCTAAATCACATATTTAGTTGACGGTCCATTACCAATCCTCTTAATTAAACCTTTTGCAATCATCTTATCAAGCAATTTTCTTGCGCTAGTCTTTGAATTATACCCACCAATATCAGCAGCTTGTTGTGACGAAACACTTCCATTCTGTCTGATATACTCAAGTATTTTATCTTCTTTTGACACAGGAGTTGATTCTGCTTGATTCGCATTTTCATTCCTTATATCTGCTGCCCCCGGAATATATACCACCTGCCCAACTTCAAGTTTTAATGTTACTCTGTCATTACGCTCTGAAAAATCAAATTCCGGCTTTTTCCAGTTTTGTTCTGCCCATACTGTCATAATCTTATCGACACCACTTCCAGCACGCTCACCAACATTAACAAATCCGAACATTTTTAAAATATTAGGGTTTCGTGGATCACTATTGCCACCCGCATAAAACTCCTCTTTTGTTATCCTGATAGTTCCGGGATTGGAAATGCTAAGTTCCTTTCCATTTTTGACAACAATGATTCCCCGTCTTCCATAATAATTTGCATGTGCCAGTGCATTTGCCAATGCCTCTTCCAACGCATCATGCACATCCACTCTGTCTACCCGGTATCCATCTCTTCTATTGGCAAATGGAACAGCTACTTCATCGTCTATTCTTGTACGCACTTTACAAAAAAAGTCGTATATATTACCGCTCCAATCGCCCTCATTAGAATGTGTACGGAACAGCCAACGCACGGCTTTATCATCACATTCCTCACGATAATCCAGAAAATAATTAGGAAAAACTTCAGTAATATGATAAGCTTCTCCAAAGAATAATAATCCTGCTATCGTTGGCGATAATGTTCCCATCTTATTCTTCGCCGCTGCTCTTAATTTCATAAGGAACTCATCATTTTCAAGTGCATTCCATGGATGTCCACTATGAAGTTGCTCAAATACGATTCGATAGCCCTTTATTGTATCCTGATTCAAAACATCCAATCCAAACTCATCCAATACTTCCACGTCTCCAGATACATCTCTCTGATCTGCAAACATAGCCCTGACTGCCTCTTCAGTACAGAGAAAATCTCCTTCGTAATCTCTTTTATAAGTGCCTTTCATTGGATCAGTTCCAATATAAACCGGCTTATCATGCCTATCTGCTGCCGGTATATCAATTTTAAGTATCTTTTTATCTTCCACCTCTATAACCTGAACATGATGATTCAATAGTATATTTTTTGATATCTTATTTCTATCATTTAGGGTGCTCCAGAAATCCTTCTGATATTTAATAATCTGCTTATCTGTCAATCCCTCAATCGTAAAGGAATCACTATGCTCCCTAATTCCAAGCAGAATAGTGCCTCCATTGGTATTAGCAAAAGATGAATATGTCTCCCATATGCTCTCAGGAAGTCCACCATTAGCCAGCTTGCACTCTCGTTCATGATCTTCGCAAAGGTTCAATTTATTTAATGTTTCCTGCTTCATCTTTTACCCCCTAACACATTTGAAAGTAGATTTTCCACTTGGTGAGTGGAAAATCTCTAAAAAATTTATATAAACTATGTAAGTTTGTTTATTGCTACCCATTTTATAATTTTGTCAACTCTTTTGAAATATCTTCATAAAATCACCTATAATCATGTATTCTTTGTATAAGGTCTTTTTTATGAGACCCAACTCTAATATTTTCGTTATAAAAATACCCTGAACAAATAAGCCATATCATACGGTCCACATTAAAAGCTGTATCATTATTTTCATTGGCTATATTCTGGATTGCCCTGATAACAGAAACATCATCATTTAAATATCCCATAGCTTCTATCACATCTTTCGTATGTGTATCTGGTTTCGCATAATTAACAAATCCTAAATCTTTTATAATGTTACACGCCAGTGCAAATCCCATTCCCCTTATATGACTTGATATATCATATATTATATCTAAATTTCCATTAAAACTTTCTATATAATCATTAAAATCTTTTGCATTTGCAAATCGACTAAGAAAGACACAACTATCCATTATAGACCTTGCATATCTTCTCCATAAATTATTTTTGCTCTCCTTATTTTTAACTTCAAATTCATTACAGAATTTTTTAAATAAAGTTTCTTCCGTGTATGTAATTACCACCGCTTTTAAATCATAATTTAAAAATATTTTTGAGAATTGTATCTTCCTGTCCTCTCTCATAAATCCTATTACTGATGGCATCATATTATAATCTTGCATATTAAGGCAAAATTGATAAAATATCTCTTTCATATCTTTTTTCCGTTTAGGATTAAAATATTCATTTATATCAACATCATCTGGTAATATCTCATAAAAATATCTTTTTATAATTTTATAATAACCAATCTCATTATGTTGACATTTTATTTGACTATCAGATAAGCTTTGCTTTTTCTTATTATCATCAAAATTCTTACTAGTTTTGTATTCAAATCTTTCATTGTCATTTAAAAATTGTTTAAACCAACTCATATAATCAATATGGTCTTTAAGACTTTTCTTATATGATTTCCTGTTTTTAAATAACATATCGAGCACTTCTTTTGCTTCATTGAAAGTATCATCTGATTGAAACCAATACATAAAATCTCTTTGAGGATAATTTCTTTCAAGATAAAATACATCTATTGCCATTTGATTTGCTTGCGTAGGTTTTCTATTAATTGTTGGAAGAAATTCAATTAGATAATTTTCAAATTCTTTTTTATATTTTTCACTATAACTCTTATGCATATATTACTCTCCATTATTCTATAAAAGTTTAAGGATTCTTATATTTCTGATAATATCATTTCAATAAACTCCTTTGCCAGTTTTCTTTGTAACTTATTATGATAAGCCTGATTGTAATAATTTCTCAAACAATTATAACAAGATGTGTTTTCATCACAACAATTCTGAGATACCTTTTCTAATGCAGCTTTTAATGACTCAACTATCGCCTGTTTGTCAACTAATCTCTTAACATGTCCAGCTCCTCCAGGCACATTATCATATACTAATATATCATAACTTCCCTTTTCAGCGTCCAATTCTATAATACCATCAATATCTGTTCTCTCTATTCCCAAAGCAATACTAATTCCTTCTATAAATGCATATAAGAATGATAATGCTCTTGAATAATCCAATTTATCTACAGATTTTAAAGATGGTATAGTAAATCTGGCTACATCAGTTCGAAAAGTATGACCAAGGCGAATCTTTTGCAAAATATCATTTGTACAAGAAAAATTCTTATAATTCATATGTTTTTTCATCAAGTCCGGTGGTGCAATTTTTCCTTTGTGCAAATCACTGTAACCACATAGCGGACACATATAAAACATTGATTTATTCATCACCAATAATTCATCTTCTGTACTAGTATCTACAGACATTACATTCCCTATATCCAGGTGTATTTCCTTATTACCTCCATCTCCAATATATGAAACCTCTCCTGAATATGAGCGTCTTGGTTTTATCCATGCACTCTGCTTAGTTTCTCCTGTTTTGAAACCATATATAGGTTCAATGTAACTATCAAAAATTGCTATGTTGATATCTGTACCACAATACCTGCATTTACTACTTGAATGATTAGTAAGAATTACATTTAACTGTTCGCAGTTAGGACAGTATGCAAAATAATGCTTTGGAAGCTCTGACACGTTAGACATAGTAATATACTTTGATGTGTATTTTTCCTTATCTGCAATCACCTCTGAATCCGGTGCATATTCAGATACTGCTATCTTTAAGTCTCTGCTTAAATCTTTGCTATTATCCAACCTTCCCTTCTTATATACCTGAAGTTCTACGATATCAACTGGAAACCCATACTTCGGAATTACACAATAGCGGGATAACATTTCTACCATGCTGTCCTTATGTAATTTATCTATCTGTTTTTTATAGTAGTCTGCTTCCTGATATTTTTCCTCAGCAAGAGCCTCTTTCTTTGCATTTGCATACTCTTTTTCTATTTCTTTTATGGTGTTAACAAAATTATTTAACTTCTCATCTTCTCCTTTAATTTCATCAAACCATTTAAAATCATGAAAATCATCATATTTATCTTCTGGAAGCACCTTATTATTTATATAATAATTCAACTCTTGTGGATGCTCCAGTATATATTTTTTAAATTCTTCAGCTCCGCCTTCTAAAACAAAACTCTCCAAGCTTTTAAAATAATCAGGGTACTTTCTAAAGAAAGATCCCAGACACGCCGCCATTAAATGGCGCTCTATTATTTTATGATTAACAACATTAAAATAAGGTGGTTTTATTATTCCAGAAATCATTTTTTCAGGTTCTAAAAAATATGTATAATCATGCGAACCTTTTCCACAATATGTAAGTATATATGCAGCACTATCCTTACGACGTCCTGCTCTACCTGCCCTTTGAACATAATTAGCTGGTGATGGGGGAACATTTCTCATAAATACGGTTTCAAGATCTCCTATATCTATTCCCATCTCAAATGTGGTTGAACAACTTAATATATTTATTTTTTTATCTTTGAAATCCTGTTGATATTGTTTTGCCTTTTTTCTGTCAAGTTGAGCTGTATGTTCCTGAATAACGATTGGCTCTATATTAAATTCCTTATATTGTTTCCTATACCAGTTAGAAGCTAATTCTTCATCCGGATTAACTTCAACAAGTTTTCCAGTACACCTGTCATTTACACATACATTATGAACATTATAAGGTGTAAGACGTCCACATTTTGTGCATTTATAGTATTTTGATGTTCTATAATTCCTTATTATATATTTACCTGCATCTATCTGATATTTTTCTTCAACAGGATGTTTTTTTAAAAGTCCACCAGGAACTGCAAGATTATTAAACAATATATCTAAAATAGTTTTAGCTTCGTCACAGTCACAGTTCGCAACTTTCATAACATATCGTACAGCCTTGTTATCATCTGATTTAATAGGGAGAAAACTCCTTACTCCCGCAGTATTTTTAGAGCAATTATATGCTATGTAAATATCAAATCTACGGTAATCTAATGCATCCAGCTTTTCTTCTTCTGTTAATGTAGACTTTGTATAATCTATTGCAGGGGCATTTTTAAACACGCTAAACACAACCTGCATAATTGTTCCAAGGTCTTTTTTATTAATTTTGTATTTCCCCAATGATTCATCAACATCTTCTTCACTTATCTGACTCATCATCTCAGATAAATCCAAATCAAAATAATAAAGTCCTAAACCTTCACCATCATAGCTACCATCGACTTTTAACAAATCAACCATTATTGCAATCCAGGCATTTTTCTGTTCATCCAAATCATTTGGAAACAAATCTCTCTTTTTTATTAATGCTTTTAATTCAGCCGCCATTGCATTTACTGTAATTGCATTATAATTGTTATCTTCAATTATCTTCCATATAAGTCTCTTTCTTAACATTCTATAATACTTGGCATCAAAAAATGCTGCAGTAAAGCTTGCCTGCTGTCTGCTATCTGAAAATGTAAGAAATTGTTTTACATTCTTTTTTTCATCATGATTTTTTATAACCGGTCTGTTTTTTAATGATAATTTTTTTACTGGCACTGCTTCAGGTTCATCATCTCCAAGTGAATCTAATAATATCTGTGATATAATGCTTGTTCCCTCGTCTTTTCCTAAATCAAGGCTTTTAACTACGCCATTCTTTCCTTTATGTCCACAGCATGGGCATTGATTAATATTATTATTGGCATAATCATCAGTATCTTTTTTCTGTACTCTGAATATTGAATATTCAAAATTGTTTCCACAAGCACATTTAACAGCGTTCTTGTTTTTTGCTGCATGTATGGCTCCGCATTTTGCACAGACTATATATTCATCTAATTGTCCATAATCTACTTCTTCCTCGTTTATAGTATTTTCCATCAAAAAATAATCAAGTGCTACATATTCATTATTTCCGTAATTTTCATATATATCAATTTCATTATTTTGAAGCAGATAATCCAAATTATCTCTTTCACTATGATAAATCTTTCCTATAACATACGGAGAACTGCAATATCGACAATTTCCTATTTCAAATGCTTTATATTCACCTAACCAGTTTGTTTTTGTTAAACTCAATTGTGGCTGCTCCTCAAGTGTTACATATGCACCTGATAATGGCCGTACAAAAGAATGGTATTTAAGATCAAATATTCCTATGCCATCCTTTTGAGCATGATTTATAAGATCAATCAATGCAGCCAATTGTTGCGAATTAACGGCTTGATTATATTGCTCTAACAATACAGAAAAATCTTTACATCCATTTTTAAGGATAGTATACATTTTGTAAACATTTCTATCTGCAATAAGTAGGTCATATAGCATACTACTCACAGAAGACTCAGATACATTAATATATTTTGATATTATATTCTTAACCAAATCATTATCATTACTATTTCTAGATAATTCAATATAATCTTCTCCAGATACAGTATACTCTAACTTTTCATTGGTAAGTGGTATACGCTTTGCAAATATAATGTCATTTACATCAAATGAAGATGCAGTAAGATTCTGTGCAAAATTAACAATGTCTTTTTCCGATTTTCCTTTTTGTCCAAGAGTTGCACTAGTAAGAATAAACTTTGGTTTTTTATCAGCTAGTCCAGTCAGCCTACGAAGTAGCATGGATAATTCAATACCTAATGAACCATTATATGTATGTGCTTCATCAAGTACCACATACTTCCAGTTTGCCAACTTGTCTGAAGAAAATATTGAATAGTCATTTGGCCTAATAAGCAGATATTCCAGCATGGAATAATTAGTAAAAAGCAAATGTGGTGGAGTTTTTCTTATTTCCTCTCTAGATACAAGTTCATTTGATGGGATATAAACATTATTTTCCTGTTCATATTTGTATCTATAATCAGCAGATACTGTTTCTTTAGTATCTCCAGTAAAATAACCAAATTTTATTTTAGGACAATTCTTCAAAATCTCACGAACTCTATCCATTTGATCATTAACCAGAGCATTCATAGGATACAAAAATATTGCTCTTATTCCATCCTCTTTATTACCATTCTCTATTTCTGACAATATTTCATTTAATATTGGAAACAAAAAACATTCTGTCTTTCCAGAACCCGTACCAGTAGTTACAATTGTACTTCTTCCTGCTCCTACATTTTTTATTGAATCTACCTGATGCGCATACAATGGTCTGTCAAAGTTAATTCCGTTTAATTTCAAAAAAGATTCACAAAGCACTCCATCCTTAACCAACTGTTTGATATTCCTATCTCTCACAAATGGCAGGTTTAAATCAACATATGGTCCTTTGAACAATTTTTCTTTTTGCAATTGCTGCTCATATAATTCCTGAAGTCGTTTATTACCAAATCTAAAAGATGATTTCAAAAAGCCCTTATATTTACTATTAATAAATTGTGATTTTTCTATTGAATTTAACTTGCCCAATATTTTTCCCCTCCACCATTACATAATTGATATAATATAGCTCGTAATTTTCTCTCCATGATTCATTGTAGAATTAGTTACATGTTTTCTTTGGCTGTCATATGTAAGATATTCATCTTTATATGTAATAATAGCATCAATACATCCATTAATTACATCACCATATATTTCGGCTTTAACAGGTTTTACTAGATTGCTTCTTAACATAGAATTTGACTCTCTCATATATAATTCACCAGTAAATACATCTTGAGATTTCTGCTCTGTAATTTTTAGATATGATTTTGATAATTCACATTTTTTTACACTATCGTTTTCCATATAGCATGCATCAAGTATCTTAAATTCTTTGCCAACATAATCTTTTCTAGAATAGAATACTCTTTCATATCTTTTAAGCTCACTATATTTTTTTTGAGATAGGCTCAAACCCTTAGCCTTTTCAGAAAATACAATCTGATATCTTTCACCAGACACCAAATCATTAACCTCAATATTAGTATTATTAATTAGATTCTCCTGTTTATATACACATTCTTCTTTTTCATTAAGCACTTCACAACACAAATTGCCCTTTCCATAAAACCAAGGATTTATTGATAATACTCCTGTTACTGTATTTATTATCACTTCTGTTTCTGGTCGTATCTGACATTTGTTATTACAAAAGATTGGTCTCTTTATCCTACCATTATGCATAAGGGCTATATATACAAAATCAAACTCATTTTTATAATTAACCAATGAACCTATACTCACTGACTTATAAACATTCATATCCTTTATATTCAAACTATCTAATTTACGTCCCATCATGGAATACACATCTATTGAATCAATTTCAGAATCATATACATCAATTACAGTGTCATTATTTATATCACCAATCCACATATCATTATTCATTGACTTCCATTTGGAACCAGAAATCCTATACGCCTCCAAATTAAACGGCAATTCATATGCATATGTAATCCCTTTATATTGAAACTTCACAGACATTTCATTAAAATCTGATAAACTAATTTGTCCTGTAATACTGCTTCCAATCAATCCGTTCGATATTTTATATGAAAAAATATCATCACTCAATTTTTCACATACTGCCTGATAATGAGAATCCAATGCAAAGCAAAAATTACATATTCTATTCTTATGACCGTCAGTATATTGATCAGTATATATATCATATATCCCATCTTTTAGCTGAGGAATACTTACGATATATTTATTAATTCCACCCCTTGTGGTTGATATATAAGCCAACTCATTAAGATCATACGATCTTTCATTTATTTTTACTTCTACATTATTAGGGCTAGCTTCACATTCAAAAACTATATTTTTCACTTCTTTATAAAGTTGAATTTTTGATGTTTGCCCTTCCTTTATTAAGTGTACTTTTTCGTATTCATTGCCAAAAATTCCAGGTTTTATAAGTGATGTAAAATTAAATATTTCTCCACATATATAGCAAAAATCTCCAAGTCGCACATTCTTTGAAGCTAATAAATAGTTATCTGTTTTGAAATATGCTTGAAGATTGTCATTTATATCTTTATAGCAGATAATAACTGTTCCCTCATAATCAGTGTTATTTTTTAATTCCTCTCCTTCTGAATTAAACACCAAATATCTTCTGTATAAGCTTTTTCTACTGTTATATATTTCTTTCGCCCCTGCCAGTAATCTATAAGAAATTTCATTGCATGGTTCCTCAATTTTAATCCTTTGCGGTATGATTTTGTATCCAGCAATAATTTCTCTTATATCCAGATTATTATCTTCATATATCACTTTTTCGCCACTTAGCACCTGCACACACACTTCCCAGCTTTTATACTGAGCTTTTATTTTATGTACGGGAGGAATCAAATATATATCATTTCCTATCAGCACATAATCAGGTTTCCACCTATCTCGACTTTTACCTTTATCACTATTAACATCTATAAGATCTTTTTTTATAGTACTCTCCCATTTTTCATAACCACATTTTAGATATGGATTAACAACATTAATTTGTTTATTCCAGATTCTTTTGTCAATCAAATTAACCACTATTATACTAAGCTTTATAATAGAATCTATACTGTTATTATCTGCAATTAAATGTTTTGTTGTTGAAATCAGCTTATATGTTTTCTTGGTTACATTATCTTGGATACTGTCTCCTTCAGATAGCATGTTACATCTTAATCCGTCATACACAAACTTAAATTCTCCATATAAGTCTTTGGGAATACTATAATCAAAATTTATTTTATATATATCATATATAAATTCAAAAAATCCCTCCAGATAATAGCTAGGTACTATGCTATTGGTAAGTACAACATTAATAATCGCATTTTTAGCACCCCTCCTATTATTTCTTTGTTCTTCAGAACGATATCTATCCAATATTGTCCTAATAAGAGTTTCAATTTTTTGTTGATTATATTTCTTATACAAATCTTTATATGTCACTCTTACACTATCATAAAAGGCACCATCATATTCCAGCATTCCTATTAAACACAATGATATAAAAACAATTTCTCCGTTTGAAGTATATGACCCTGTATAAGAATTTAACGCAGCCTGTAACTGCCACATCGCTCTATCGTGTATCTCTTCAATGGCCTCCTGATTATATAATAAATCAATTAAATCCAATCCTATATTCTGCTTGGCTTTAACTTGTTTGCACAAATAATTCAATTTTGTCTCAAACTGAGTATTATTAATTCTTGATGAAAGCATTTGCAGCATCTTATGCTGTTCTTCCTCTGTAACTATTCCGTCTTCCAAAACCTCGTCAATTGCACGACATAGTCTCTGACTTGGCTTATGGTTAATAATCTTTTCTCTATTTTCTCTCATCCATTCATTGAGCCTATATATTTCTGCCTCATTTACTTCTCCGTCACATATAATTCCTTCTATAATTCCATTTAACTCGTATATTTTTTTATCGTTTTCATTCTGATCATGTTCGTACCTGTAAGCATATTCCAATAATATTTCGCGTTCTTTATCATCAATTATCGAATCTTCAACAACATCACTAACCAACTTGATTAATTCAACCTGAGTCGGCTCATACGCTAAATTTCTATTTTTCTCTACCCACTGCCTTAAATCTAATACTTCTTTTTCATTTATTATTCCATCAAAATTAATGCCCTTTATAATCCCAATCAACTCATTTATGTTATGCATCTTTGGTCCCCCTCTATCCAAATAAATTATTACATCATTAACATCAAATACTCTCGTATACTTTCTTGGCAAGATTTAATTCTCTACACACTTCATCCCTCAACTTCTCAGGTCCAATAATCTTATACATTCCAGCATGCTGCATAAACCATCCAACAAGTGTCACACTGTCCATCTTCTGAAATACTGCTCTGCAACGTCCATTCTCCAGTTTCCTTACCCTTATATTCTCCCCGGCAAAATCATATAGGATTGCATTTGCTGCCTGTCCCGGTTCGTATTCAACTTCAACTCTGATGAGTTCCCCCTGGAAATGATCCACGCTCTTTTCTATGTATTCCTGAATTATCATTTCCGGATTGACACCTACTTTTTCCTTTGCATCAACTGCCCTTTCATCACTCATAGTTAAGTTTACAATCCTGTCCAATCTGTAATTAACAAGATTATCGTGATTGTCGTGGACTCCTATCAGGTAATAATTATTATCTGACCAATAAATTGCATACAAATTAAGAAGATACTTCTTTCCTTCCCGACGCAGTACCTTCTTCATATCATCATTAATTTCTGTATACTGAAATTCTATCTTTCTATGCTGGTATATTGCTTCAAGCATAGTTTCTACGTATGCACCAATATTTTCTTTTGCATTTACATTTCCAGAATTTGGCATCATCATATGTGAAAATCTGCTTCTGCCTCTCTTACTTGTCAGATTAAGAAGATTTTCTCTTATCTGCATAGCCTCATTAATGGAAATACATTTCGCCTGTTGTACTGCATCCATCATTATTTTAATCTGCCAGTCTGCAAATGCATGTGTATTCATATACCAACCACTTCGTTTATCCTCAGTCTGTACAATGTCATATCCACAATCCTGAAGAAGTGCAATATCTCTGTATATGCTTTTTCTGTTCACTCCCTCAAGTTCATATTCAGTACTCAGTTTTTCTACAATCTGAGTCGCATTCATTGGAGTTTTCTCATCCGTTGTCTGCATCAACTGCAATACCCTTATCAGCTTCTCCTTAGTTTCTGTTGCCACTATAATCCCCCTTAAATTTAATCAATACCGTTACATTTCACATTCAAATCCTATAAACAATTATACACTATTTTACTACATACACCAACACTAAATAAATCTACAAAGAAATATACTTAGCTTTACCAGCCAAACTCATCCATGGCATCATCTACACCGTCTGCATAATCTGAATCTTTATTGTATCTGTCGTAATCATAATCACCATCCATATAAATGTCATCATATCCATCATCATATGAGTCATAATATTTCTTCTTTGAACTACTCTTTGTACTGCTTGACTTTGTACTTTTTGTGCTGGTAGATTTGCTTCCAGAAGACTTCGTTGCAGTCGTTGATGTGCTGCCTGAGCTGCTTACTTTTGATGTACTGCTTGAGCCGCCAGTCTTACTTGAACTACTTCCTGACTTGCTGCTTGAAGATGTAGTCTTGCTTGCTGAACTGCCTGATGTATAACTACTTGTACTTTTCGTATATGAATAACTACTCCTATTACTGCTGTATGAAGACTTTTTACCATCCTCAATTGTTGTTTCTACGAAGCCTAATAATAAAATTATTCCCATAAACATAAGCAATCCAATAATTCCATTTTTAAAATCCTTATTCATATAGACATCCTCCTATTAATCCTTCTCATCTTTTCTTCCATGCATTACTTGCATTAATTGCTGCTCCAAGTTTAATTGAATCTTCCATTGTCCACTTCTTACCTGAACCTATGCTTGCTCCAAGTGCCGCTCCAAATACTGTTGCAGAATCTGTTTTTCTATTCTTATCAAATGCTCCACCAACACCAAGTGCTGCACCAACGATTGAATCCTTATCACCAAATATACCCATATTGCCACCTTTCTCACATTCTAAATGTGCCTTATTAATTATTTGCTATTAATCTTATATCTATCTTGTAACCACATAATATCGTAATATATGTGCCAATAATGAGACACATGCAGATTTTCTAATAAAAAACGCAGGATTCCGAACCACACCAAAAGTCAGCTTTTAATCCTGACATCTAGTAATCAGTTCATCCTCCTGCGTCATCCACATTATATATTTCTTTTTGTCAATTCCGATAAACTATCTTATTTCGGTTTTATATTACATAAACTTCGCAACAACCTCAAGCTCTTTTCTCTTAGGTCTTTCAGGTGGCTCCTGTCCCCTGTAGCCGACAGCAATAACAGACACAACATTTTCACTGTCTGGAATATTAAGCAATTCTCTTAACGCCTCACCATCTCTAATGCCCATTACCAGAGTATCAAGCCCCAGTTCAGCAGCTTTAAGAAGCAGATTCTCATTCTGCAGACCAAGGTCATAATAGCCCCAGCCGTCACCAGCCTCATTAACCGAGCTGCCTGTATTCTTATCGAAACCAACCATTCCCTTTACAAATGTTGTGACTATATACGCACCTGCTCCATCCGAATTAGCCTGATTAAATTCCGGAAGACATTTTTCTCTAAGTTCTTTCACCGCATTTTCAGATAAGACACAGTAATATCTTGATGTCTGCAGATTCTTCCATGAAGGTGCATATGACGCAGCCTTAATAAGTTCCTCAAGCTGCTCCTTAGTAACCTTTCTCTCTGGATTATAATTTCTTATGCTTCTTCTTTTCTCCATTACTGCCTGTAATTCCATATGTATACCTCTTTTCTCTGATTATAGTTACTAATGTTTCTGCTCAATCTATATATATATCAAGCATATATAACAAACTGTCTCTGTCTGGAAAACCGTACGGTACAGGTAATTCCTGCGACTCAATTTGTTTAAAACCAGCTTTTTCATAAAACCTGTGCGAAGCTGCCGCAACTGACGGGGTGTCCAGAATGATATGCTCTATGTGCTTATATCTGCTTCGTTATGCTCAATAACAGCTTCCATCTTATCTAATGCCTTATATAGCTTTGCCTCTGTTGTCTTTCTCTCCTTCATCTCGGCAAAAAGTTCTGCAAGCTCTGCCCTGTATGGCTCTGGCAAGCAACTCCATGTATCTGTTAATATCCATATCTAATAATCCTTAACATCTCCACATAATCTTCCTGTAACTATATCCTTACAGCGCTCCCTGTGTGCAACATGAAGCGGATGTTCCCTGAACGCCTTAAGTGATTCCTCGTCCCTGAATTCAACATAGAATACAAGGTCATAGTCACCACCTGCCATATTAGGTCCTATCTCAATCTTTAATAGTCCATCTACCTTGCCATCCATAGTTGCAACTGAATCCTGAAGAAAATGTAATGCCCATTCCTCCTTGTGTTCCGCCTTTATATTATCTGTGTATTTCCAAAAAAGTATGTGCCTTATCATAAAATGCCTCCTCTAAGTAAGTTCATATTCCTTTAACTGCTTTCTGTATGTTCTATACTCCGGACAGTATTTTTCAACCTCCGCCCAGAATTCTGCCGAATGATTCATATATCTTCTGTGCGAAAGTTCATGCACAATAACATAATCCATCAGCTCCTGCGGCATATAATACAACTGGTAGTTGAAATTCACATTGCCTTTAGAACTACAGCTTCCCCACCTTGTTTTCTGGTTACGGATAGTTATTCCTCCAACGCTCACATTCATTATATCACAGTAAAACTGTACTCTCTTTTCAAATGTATCCTTTATATTATCAAGTTCCTGATTTGACAGACATTCAATACCCGGCGCACCTGTACCGTGTCTGTTATCTGATTTCTGTCTGACAAAATCCAGTTTCTGCCTAATCCAGTCCTCATGTTCATCTATAAATCTGTTGATCTCTGTTGAAGACATTCGCAATGGAGTTCTTACTATCACTTTTCCATCCGCGTGAACCTCTATTCCTATTGTTCTTCTTCTGGATTTTATTACCTGTATGTTCATGATTCTACCTTGTAAATGCTTTAATGCTGTTTGACATAAAAGCTTCTGAATGCTAATATAATTAAAGAGGCGCTACCGATAGACGGTTGGCCTGATATTTTTGTTGGTTAAAACAACCGCCAAGTTTGCCAGAACCGTGGCGGTTGTTTTGCGTTTATTTTCTGCTCTTAGAACCAACGGTATAACCAAGAGCAAAGCAAGTGATACATAAGCTGATAATGGCTATAAAAAGCTCCGTTGTAAGCATAAGCACAAACCTCCTTAATAGATTTCCTGATTGGATTCCTATGTAAACAGAGCTATAACTCTCTGATGGAGGCCAACCGCCTACCGCGTAGGGCAGCGCCATATATATTGTATCAAACATATGTTCACATTGCAACCGCATTGCGAATTTTTATTTTATACATTTTTAATTTTCTATCTTCCCACAACCTTCTTAAGATATTCATTTTTCAGCTTATTCTGTTCTTCAAGCCTCTTATTTTCATCTTTTAAATGATGTATATATTCCCGTGTCAGTTTAACGCCTCCACGAACCGCTATATCTTCATGCTTTTCCATCTCATCAAGCCACTGGAATAATGACTTTTCCCTGATTTCGTTATATGTGTTATCTTCTCTGTTAAACATTTTCATCCTGCCTTCTTTCCACATATTTTTAAACAGTTTCTATAATACCACACACGCGGCTTCCAATGGCATATATTCTTAAAATTTCATATTTAGCAATTGCTGATTAAATAAAAATCCCGCGACAGTCATACAACCGTCACGGGATTAAAATCATTTATTCATATGTGTGTTTCTTATGCTTACCAAAAGCTGCCTGTTCCTCGACACTGTGGTCTGCAACATTCATCTTCTGATGTACTTTCTTTTTCTTTAATGGATGCTTTGGATTCTTATCCATAACAATCGCTCCCTTTCTAATTCAATAATAAATGATTAGTCATTAGCCTTCAATAGCAATGTACTTCTTATTCTCAACTGCTTTAGCTTCTTTCTTAGGAACTGAAAGTCTTAAGATACCATCTTCATACTTAGCCTTGATATCTTCCTGTGTGATACCTTCACCTACATAGAAGCTACGGCTCATAGCACCAGCATATCTTTCCTTACGGATGTATTTACCTTTCTTATCCTTTTCATCCTTATCAAGTCCCTTAGCAGCACTTATTGTAAGGTAACCGTTATCAAGCTGTGCATTAATTTCATCCTTCTTAAATCCTGGAAGATCAATATCAACTTCATAACCTGTATCAGTTTCCTTAACATCAGTCTTCATTACATTATTTGCATGCTTACCATATAAAGCCTTGTCAACTTCAGGAAATCCGAAGTCCATCCAATCATCATTAAATAAATTCTCTCCAAAAATACTAGGCATCAACATAAGTCATTCCTCCTTTAACATATATCATTATCTTGTTACCTTGTTTCTTTGGAACCGGGATGTTTCAGTAACCTCTTGAGGTACTTTCCTTTACTTTCGTACCTCTTTTGGTTCCCTTCCTTTGTTCTTGGCTATGTTATATACCTTTTTATTAGCACTGTCAAGAGGTGAGTGCTAATTATTTTTATTTTCCAATTATAAAATCCCGCAACCCCAGTATTTACATGGGATTGCGGAATTATAAAATATTTATAAACTATATTTTTTCAGTCGTTTCAAAAGAAAATTATATAATTCTTTATTAAGTTCTCCGTTCTTTTCCTCATCTTCCATATATTCAGGAAGCGGCATATTTGTATCACATTCTCCACATATATCAATACCTAAAACCTTCTGGTTTCTTATAATTATCCCAAGCATATGCTCTAATGTCCCAAGCTTCATATGTCCCTGACTCCAATTGGTTTCACTTATGCTTTCATCAAGAACATCCTTATCAATAGATATGTATACAGGAACTGATAAATCAATCTGGTTTGTTTTAGATTCCATTGCTTCGGCTCTTATCTCCTGTGCTGAATATGTTATAAGTTTATTACTTCTTAACCCAATCGCATTAATATCTTTCTTCTCTGGTCCCACCAGAATAAGCTGGCAAATATACGGATTGTCTTTAATCACCTTTCCTGCCCAGTCTCCGCAGCTTGTTAATCCTTCAATCATAGGTTTTTGCATATCGGTATGGTGATCAAATACAACTAAAGAAAACGGTTCCTTAATTCTGTCAGTCATTATCTTAGTAACATAATGGTAGTTACCCGAATCAAGAAAATGTATTCCATGAATTCCAACAGAATCAACTCTTTCACCTATCTGTTTTTCAGCTTCGTCTGATACATACATATCACATCCTGTAATATCAGTGCAGTCTATCCATGTAAGTGATGTTTTTTCCTTAGCAAATTCATCATCATATACACCTGTGAAATCAAGAATAAAATTGTTGTTTTTCTCTCTTTGCATTATACAATCACCTCAATGTATGTTACTTTTTCTCAAATTCCTCGCTTATCTTCTCCACAAGATTATTCTTTGCAAGTCCATAAGCAATCTTAACTGTATTATACACTGTTTTGTCCGTTGCTGCTCCATGTCCCTTAACAACCGGCTTCTTAACGCCTAGAAGAATTGCTCCGCCTTCATTGTTGTAATCAAACTTTGGCTCAAGTCTGCCAATAAATGCCTCTAGCTGTGCCTTTTGGGTATCAGATGCACCTGCTGCTGCCCTTCTTATATCATCAAACACAACCTTTGCTGTTCCCTCGATTGATTTAAGAAGCACATTCCCTGCAAATCCATCACATACAACAACATCTGCGTTGCCGTCTAACACTTCTTTGCCTTCAATATTACCTGTGAAATTAAAACCACATTTTTCTAAAAGCTCATGAGCTTCCTTAATAACATCACTTCCCTTTCCAGCTTCAATGCCATTAGAAAGTGTTGCAACTGTCGGATTCTCAATTCCGAGTGTCTTCATGTAAGCTACACCGAGTCTTGCAAAATCGACAAAACGGTCTGCCTTGCAGTCAATATTGGCACCGCAGTCAACTATACAGAATGGCTTGTCATTACGGCCATTAAGAACTACTGAAAGTGCCGGTCTTGTCGCATTTAACTTGCCAAGTATAAGGATAGAACTTATAAGCACAACTCCTGTTGCACCACATGTCACGAATCCACCGATATCCTCATTCATGCGGCACATTTTAAGTCCCTTGATTAAGGACGAATCAGTCTTATCGTGGTAAGCGTCAACCGGGTCATCATAATTAGTTATCTCCTGTGTGCAGTCCACTATCTCAAGCTGCGATTCATCATAAGTTACATTGGCAAGGAAATCCTCCAGCTCGGTCTTCCTTCCCATCAGATATACATACAAATCTTTATTCTCACTGATTGCCCTGATTGCACCCAAAACAAGCTCTGTCTGCGGCTTGTCAGCACCAAGCAAATCTACAACTATCTTTATCAAATCTCATCCTCCTTGTTTTACGAAGTAAAATCCGAGTCCATTGACGAGGAGAGGATTTAGCCCTCCTTCTGCTCCCTCCAGAAATTATCAAGCAGATTCTTATACACTGCCTCTGAAAATGGAGCTTTTGACAGCTTCTGCTTTGTCTCCTCTGACAAATGCTTTGTCGCAGCAAACTCTTTTCCAGCCGCCTCATACTTTGACAAATATCTGTCAAGTCTTGAACTTGCACCCAGTTCAATTAATGTCTTTAACTGTGGACATAGAATTGCTGTAAATCCATTTTTACCACATATGCACTCATATTCCTTAAGAAGCGAATCATAGACTGACTCTGACTCCGAATAAGCACATCCCGATATAAGAACCAATTTCTGTCCCGTCTTTGGATTTCTTATGCCGTGGAATGACTCGCCATTTTCAGGCGGCTTCTGTCCCCTGTAAGTACACATCATACTTAAAAGTCTGTCTGTGAAAAGCTTCATCTGTCCCGGCATGCCAAAAAAATACAACGGATAACTTTCAATTATAGTGTCTGCTTCTTCTATTTTTTTCTTAACTGCCGGCATATCATCATTTTTGATAACACACTCGCCCTCAGTCCTTGCCCAGCATGAAAGACAGCCCATGCATGGAGTAACATTTAAGTCGGAGATATTGATTATCTCCGACTCATATTCACCGCCTTCACACATTCCTTTTACAAATGCGTTAGTTACCGCCATTGTAGTGCTGGCATTCTTATGTGGACTTCCATTTAAAACTAATATCTTAGCCACGTCCAAATAATCCTCTTCTCTTTCTTGCAGGAGCCTGTGATACACCAAGTAACTGTGCTGCTCCGGGAACCTCTCCTACTGCCTCACTGTATTCGCTGTAACGGCCTATTTTTCTGTATTTCTCATATCTGTCATCAAGAAGCTTATCAACCGGCTTCTTCTCTAACTGCTTTATTTCTTTTGAAAGGTCGTCAGCAAGCTTTTTCATAAAATGTGATGTTTCTTTCTCTTCTGAAAAATCTTCCGGTTCTTCAACAACCTTTTCTACGATACCCATTTTATTGAGGTCTGATGCTGTAAGTTTGAGATGTTCTGCTGCCTCTGGAGCTCTCTTCGGATCTTTGAATAGAATACTTGCACATGACTCAGGTGTGATTACTGAATAATATGCATTTTCAAGCATCCATACTTCATCGGCAACAGCAAGTGCAAGTGCACCGCCGCTTCCGCCTTCGCCAATCATTACTGATATAATAGGTGTCTTAACATCTGTAAGCTCATACAGGTTGTTGGCAATTGCCTGTCCCTGTCCTCTTTCTTCTGCACCCTTACCACAGTTAGCACCCTGTGTATCAACAAAGCAGATAACAGGTCTGTGGAACTTTTCAGCCTGCTTTATAAGTCTTAATGCTTTCCTATATCCTTCTGGAAGAACGCAGCCAAAATTCCTTAAAAGTCTTTCGTTTAAGTCTCTTCCTTTTTCAATTCCAATTACAGTTACAGGCTTTCCATTAAGTCGTCCGATACCTCCAACAATGGCATGGTCGTCTGCAAAGCATCTGTCACCGTGAAGTTCAACAAAATCAGTTATTGTTGCATTTATATAATCTGATGCAGTTGCTCTGCCGCTCTTTCTTGTACGGCAGATTCTGTCATAAACACTTAAATTCTCGTTTGCCATGATTAATTTTTCTCCTTATATTGCAAAACAATACTGTTATGCACTTACTGTTTCTGCATGTATTGCAAGAATGTTAGCAAGATATGCTTTCTGTTCCTGTCTTGGCACGATATCATCTATGAATCCGTTCTTTAACTGGAACTCTGCGCTCTGGAAATTATCCGGAAGCACTTCACCTGTAACCTGCTCTACTACTCGCTTTCCTGCAAATCCAATCATTGCACCCGGTTCAGATATGATTATATCTCCAAGCATTGCAAAGCTTGCTGTAGCACCGCCCATTGTCGGGTCTGTTGTACATACAACATATAAGAGTCCTGCGTCACTGTGTCTTCTGGCTGCTGCCGAAACCTTGGCCATCTGCATAAGTGACAGTGCGCCCTCCTGCATTCTTGCACCACCTGAAACTGTATATCCGATAATTGGAAGTCTGTTCTTTGTAGCATATTCAAAAAGTGCTGTAATTCTGTCTCCGACAACTGTTCCCATAGAACCCATCATGAAGTTAGGCTCCATTATGAATATACATGTATCCTGTCCGCCGATAGTTCCTCTGCCACATACAACGCCCTCTGTCTCGCCGCTCTTTTCTCTGGCAGACTCATACTTTTCCTTGTATGAAGGGAAATCAATAGGATCTGTAAATTCCTGGTCATTAAACATTACATCAAACTTTTCTGTAAGCATCTGAAGTCTGTTCTTTGCCGGCATGCGGTTTAGCTTCCCGCATAACGGACATATGTAGTAATTCTTCTCCAAATCCTCTTTATTAATTTCCTCTTTACATTTGTTACATTTGACTGTCATTATTATTCTCCTGCCTTGATGTTCTCAATTGCTTCATTCAACGCATCAACCGTTGTAACTGTGTACATCTTTGCTTCCGGAAGTGTCTTCTTAACAAATCCTGTAAGCGTCTTTCCTGCTCCTACCTCAATAAATGTGTCTATTCCGTCAGCCCACATATTCTTTAATGTGTCCTCAAACCTTACGCTTGAAGAAGCCTGAAGAGCAATTGTTTCTATAATCTGTGCTGTATCCTGTGGATAAGGCTTTCCTGTTCTGTTGGCATATATCTCTGTCTGTGGAGCATTAATTGTCATTGCCTTGAGTGCCTTCTCAAGTTCTTCACTTGCATCCTTCATATAAGGAGTATGGAATGCACCGCTTACTGCAAGCTTAACTGCCCTGCCTCCTTTTTCCTTGATTGCAGCGCAGAATGCGTCTATCTCGTCAGCACTTCCTGCACATGAAATCTGTCCAGGACAATTATAATTAACCGGCCAGATTTCCTTGAATTCCTTACATGTCTCTTCAACAACTTCTGGAGCAAGCTTAAGTGCTGCTGCCATTCCGCCTGCATACTTTGTAGAAAGCTCACCCATCTTGGTTCCTCTGATAACTACCAGTTTAAATGCGTCCTCTGTTGATAAAACTCCTGCGTATGCAAGTGCAGGAATCTCTCCAAGTGAAAATCCTGCTACAGCATCAGCCTTAATTCCGGCATCCTTAAGTGCATTGGCAAATGCAAGGTCTGTAAGGAAAAGTGCCGGCTGTGTATTCTCAGTCTTGGTAAGCTCCTCGCCTTCTCCTTCAAAGCACACCTTAACTGTTCCCGGGCGGAGCGACTCCCCCAAATCATATAATTTCTTTGCATCAGAATCTGAATCGTAAAGGTCTTTGCCCATTCCTACATACTGTGCACCCTGACCTGAAAATAATACTGCTATTTTTCCCATTACTTTATTCCTCCGTTCCATATATATCCTTGCGGTCTACTGTTGTAAATGTCATGCTTCCCTTTGCGTACACATTGTCATCTACCTTAACTACCGCATCAAATACTGCAAGAACCTTATTAATTCTTGTAGCTGTAACTGTAATATCAAGTGTATCTCCTGGAATTACAGGCTTTACAAACTTGAATCCGTCTACTTTAAGAAGCACATATAACTTGCCCTCTTCCCTGCTCTTTCCACCATCATCGATTACAAGTGAACAGAGCTGGGCGCAGCTTTCAATTATAAGTACGCCCGGCATTATAGGAGCGTCAGGAAAATGTCCCATAAAATATGGTTCATTAATTGATACATTTTTAATACCTCTGGCACTTACATTAGGCTCAAGCTCTAACACCTTCTCAATCATCTGGAAAGGTGGGCGCTGTCCGATTCTTTTATTAATCTCAAATATGTTCATCATAATGATAATCCTCCATCAAGCACGATAACCTGACCTGTTACATATGAAAATGCGTCTGAGCAAAGTGATGATACAACATTTGCAACATCTTCTGCCTTTCCTAACTTATGCATTGGGATTGCGTCTAAATACTCTTTCTTCTTCTCTTCTGGAATTGCATCCAGCATCTCTGTCTCTATAAATCCCGGTGCTACTGCATTTACACGGATTCCGTAACCTGCAAGCTCCTTAGCCATTGTCTGTGTCATTGAATTAACAGCACCCTTTGTTGCACTGTATACAGACTGTCCCGGAAGTGCGAATTTCGAGCTGACTGATGACATGTTGATGATGACACCGCTCTTCTTTCTGAACATTTTAAGTACTGCCTGCTGTGCGCAGTAGAAGTAACCCTTAACATTCAAGTCCATGCATGTATCAAGTGTATCCTTGTTGAGCATGAGAAGATACTCATCTCTTACAATTCCTGCGTTGTTTACGAGTACATCTATTCCGCCAAGCTCCTTGCTTACATCTTTAACCATCTGCTTAACCTGATTAAGGTCTGAAACATCTGCTTTATATGTTATGGCTGTTCCGCCTGCTGCCACGATTTCATCAAGAACCTTCTGTGCCTGTTCCTCTGAATGGCTGTAATTGATGACTACGGCATATCCGTCTTTTGCCAGACGTATAGCACAAGCCTTTCCAATACCGCGGGAAGCCCCTGTAACTAATGCTACTTTCATATCTGTGTGTCCTTTCTTTTATAAGAAATGTTACTCATTGCCATGAGCCTTTGCCCATATTCTCATTACCTGCTGAGTACAATTGCTGTGTATGAACCACCTGCACCATAGGCAGCTACAAGTACATTGTTTAACTTAGAAGCCTCTGCCTTTGTCTTAGAAACGCTTCCGTCTGCTGCAATGCTGTAAGCATCCTGTGAAGGTATCTTTCCTGCAAACATAAGTGCTGCGTGTGCTGCTGCTGTTGTTGCTGCTGCTGCTCTTGACTCACCAAGAACTTCCTTTAATTCTACAACCGGTTTTTCTGCCAGTTTGTCACCAAATACTGCTGTCAATCCCTTGATTTCTACATCATCGACAGCCTTCATTCCATTTGCGAAACCAAATACTGCATCTATATCATCAATTGTCATTCCTGCGTCTGCTAATGCGTTATTAACTGCATTTGTAAGGCCTGCCTCTGAACCTGTAAGTGTTCCGAACTTAACATTTGAATGAGCCATTCCGTATCCTGCTGCATGGCAGTAGATTCTTGCACCACGCTCCCTGGCTGCCTTCTCATCCTCAATAAGAACTGAAGCACTGCCATCGCTTAATACGAATCCATCATTTCCTGCAAATGGAGTAACGACACTTTCAGATGTAACACCTAACTTACCGAAAAGCTCTGTCATTATGTCGCTGTTCTCATCAGAACCTGTGGCTAACATAGCATTTTCCTGACCTGAACGGAGTACGCTCATTGCATATGCCATGCTTGCAAGACCAGACTGTGCACCGTTAGTAACTGTTACATTGTAGCCCTTGATTCCTGAGCAGATTGAAAGATATCCGCCTGCTGCATTGTATACAGTGTTAGGAAATTTGAATGCACTTCCTGAAGCATTGCCCTTCTCTGTAATCATGCTCTGGAAATCACAGCATGTTCCAAGTGCACCCTCTGACGTTCCCACAATTATTCCAATATCTGTTGCATTATCGTCTGTTACTGCATAATCAGCATCCTTAAGTGCTTCCATACCTGATACTGCCTGAAGCTGACTGAAATTATCAAGCTTTCTATAGAATGACATCTTAAGTCCAAGTGCATCATAATCTTCCTTGCCGACTGAACTTCTTAAATTAGCTTCTGTCAGAGCTTCGTTTTTTACTGCATTTGCAACATATGTATCTACACCGTTGCCGCTTGGTGTAACCACACCAATACCTGTGATAACAAGGGGCTTCTTCTCTTCCTTAACTGTCACATTGCCAGCCTCTTTGCTAAAGATAATACTTGCGTTATTACCGCCGAATGCAAATGAGTTGTTCATTACGCTTGTAAGCTCTTTTTCATGTGCCTTATTAGGGCAGAAATCTATCTTTCCGGCCTTTTCGGCAAGCTTATCCATATCCTCGTCCTTAAATCCGAGTGTTGGAACTACTGTATTAGTTGTAAGTGCCTTGATTGAAAATACTGCTTCAATTGCTCCTGCTGCACCGAGGCAGTGTCCTGTCATAGCCTTTGTTGAGCTTACTGAAAGGTTATCGTTCTCGCCGTCAAATATTGTATGTAATGATAAGAATTCTGCATCATCGTTCTTAGCTGTTCCTGTTCCATGTGCATTAACATATCCGATGTCCGATTTCTTCAATCCTGAATTCTTAATTGCTCTGTTGATAGCTTCCATCTGACCTTCTCCATCCGGTCTTGGAGCTGTGATATGATGTGCGTCACTGCTGACACCAGCACCTAATACTTCACAATACATTTTTGCATTTCTTGCCTTAGCATGCTCGTAGCTTTCTACTACTACGACACCTGAACCTTCACCAAGTGTAATTCCTGTACATCTGTTGAATGGTGAGCAGCCATCTGCGTCAAGTGCATGAAGTGATAAGAATCCGGCATATGGTACTGCTGCAAATGTGTCTGAACCACCTGCAAGTACTACATCTGCCTTACCTGCTCTGATAAGCTCGCATGCGTATGCAATACTGATTGTTCCGGCCGCACATGCATTTGCAATATTAGTAACAACGCCGCCTGCATGGCACTGACCTGCAACCTGAGGTGCTATTGATGAGATTGGCATCTTAGTTACATCACTTGCTTTCTTGCCATGCTCATAATAATCAGAAATGCTTACTGCTCCACCAACACAGCTTCCGATGATAACTGAAGCCTTAGGGTCTCCTGCAAAATCATCAAGTCCTGCGTCCTTCATTGCCTCGCCAGCTGCCTTGATACAAAGCTGTGCTGAACGGTCTGCATCTTCGCTTCCCTCAAAATCTCCAAGTGTGTCGCACTTAACTTCTGCTGCAAGGTCTGCGTAACAGTCTGTTGTATCAAGTGTTGTTGTTTTATGTATTCCTGAAACCGAATTAATGGCATTATTCCATGCTTCATCTACTGAATTACCGATAGCACATATCATTCCAAGACCTGTAATGACTGCGCGGTTATTATTCTCTGTCATAATTACTCCTTATTACTATTATTATTCTATTTTGTTTGTTAATAACCTGGAGTCATTTATGACTTATAATCAAATTATTCCGAACCGTGTGGATGTTAATGCCACCATATACTAAAGTGCGGTGTGGGAAATCTCGTTCAAGCGTAGCGCGTTTGATTTCCCACACCGTAATAAACTTTGTATATGGTGGCATTTACTTCCACTAGGTGCAGGAATCCTGCGATTATAAGTCATAAATGGCTCCAGGTTATACACTGTGAAATCAGAATATATTATGCATTTTCTTCGATATACTTAGCGATTGTCTCAATGCTGTAGAAGTGTTCTTTGCCAACACCTGTCATCTGAACACCGAATTCATCATCAACGTAAGCAATGATTTCAAGCGAATCGATTGAATCAAGTCCGATTTCACCATCTCCGAAAAGCTGTGTATCAAACTCTAAAACATCTGCATCAATTCCTAAATTCTCACATAAAAAGTCTTTTAACTTTGGCATTATTTCGTTAGTGCTCATTATAATATTCCATCCTTTTTCTTTAATTATATTGTGCGTCCACTAAGAAAAGCACCCACACATTATATATTTTTTTGTAAAAATTTGGCATAACAAAACCCGTGTAGTGTTCGAAAACGCTACACGGGTTCTATAATTGTACTAATTTCGGACATTTTCATCAAAGTGTCCGAATATTATCAGAACTTCCTAAGATACTCCACCATCATATCAATAACCGCACTGCTCTCTGGCAGAAACGGCTCAAACACACTGAACGCATGTGTAAGCTTTTTATTCTTAGGAAAAACTACAAGTTCATGCTCTCTTTCTGCTCTTGTCAGTGCCTTCTCAAAATCTGTTGTATATCTTCGTAAGAAATCATTATGGCTTGTCACGAGCCATACTGGTGCAAGTGAGTTCAGCAGTTCCCTGTTTTCAGGATTAACATACTTTGCGAATGGAGTTTTCTTGTAATCCCTGCCATACAGATACTTTGGAAGAAAAAGTCCAATCTTATCAAATCTTGATGTATAGAACATTCCGCTTATAAGCCCAAGCGCATTAATGCGAAGTCCTGATGGTGTGACATTAGCTGCCCTCGCTATATTAGTGCTGTTCTGGATAGCATTGGCATATGTGATAAGGCATGCGCCGCCGCTGTCACCTGCCATATACACATGTGACGAATCGCCGCCATCTGCTGCCAGTCTCTCCTTTATATAATCCATTGCCATGAAAACATCTGCAAGCTGGTCATATATAAGGCAGTCTGGAATCAGCCTGTACTCTATGCTGTATACAAGAAATCCCTTCTTGCAAAGCAGAGCACAGAAATATCTGTTAAACTCCTTATTACCAATAATAAGACCTCCACCATGAACATTAATAATTACAGGAAGAACCTTTTCCTGTGAATCTTCCGGTCTGTATATGTCAAGCAGATGTGCTTTAATTCCATCATCAGCATATGCAATGTCAGTACTGCATCTTACTCCTTCCGGAAATGTTAATCCTGCATCTCTTCCTGCACATGAATCTTCAAAATCTTTTCTCTGCCTATAAAACTGTTTTGTTAAAATATTCCCCATTGATGTACTCCCGATAATTACTTCTTCATATTAGATATAATAAGCTCAAGCTGTCCCTCAAATAATTTCTCGATTCTTTCAACGGTATCCTTGATTTCATCAACAGTCTTAGTTTTTTCTTCTTTAATAATCCATCTCATAAGCAATCCAAATATAGCTTCTTCATAGAAACTACATATAATCTCAACATCCTTAATAGAAAGTATGTATCCTTCAGACATTTTTCTAATCTGCAAAAGTGCCAGATAATGAATTCGTGTCTTAACATATTTTTCTAGCCACTCTCTTCCTCTTGCATCAAAAAGATTAGCCCATACTTTCCTATGGATTATACTATATTCAATAAATCTCATAAGAACCTTGTCCATTTCACCATTGTACTCTTCATTGAATTCATCAATCTTTGCCTGGACAACACCATCCAATACATCATATATATCAGAAAAATGATAGTAAAATGTGCTCCTCGTAATACCACATTCATCGGCTATATCTTTAACTGTGATTTTCTTCAGTGATTTTTTTTCAGCAAGTTCAAGTGTACACTTCATTATTGCTTTTCTTGTCAACTGCGACATGTAAATCTCCCCGTTCACTTATATTTGCCTGCATATTGTAGCATATTTAACGTTGAAAGTCACTTTTTACTTAATTATATTACTTATTATAAACATTTTAATTAATGAATATTTTATGACACATTTTCAACAAGGCTGTTGTATCTGATTCTCTTAGTAAGCATAAGATATCTTTTAGGTGTCATTCCGCAATATGTCTTAAAATCTCTTATAAACTGCGGCTGGTCATAATATCCAAGATTAACAGCTGCTTCTGTCATATTATCCACATTGCCATAATTAAGGAATTCCAGACTTCTCTGAAACTGTATTATCTTGCAGAATACCTTAGGGGAAAAACCCATCTGCTCAATAAAAATCTTATTAATATATCTTTCTGTATATCCCACTCTGTCAGCCATTTCTGAAATTTTCATCAAGCCTCCTGAATTATATGCCAGCTCTTTAACTGCCATAAGTATCTCCATCTTACCAAACGGCTTTTCCTGTCTCATCTCCAGTTTAGAATATTCTTCAAGAAAATAATTAATCCTGTCTTTGAATGTCTTCTTTTTTCCCATCCCACTTACAAATGTTCCGTTATTATCAAGAAGTATATCTTCCAGATAGAATCTACATTCAACAAGATCACGCAATGTCACATTAAGTCCAACCGGCATGCTTCCAGGCATGAACCTCACTCCAAAATACTCTTTCTTCCCCTGCCACTCTACATCTAATGCTCTAATAGGACTACCAATTGCATAAGCAGTCATTCCATTTTTTCCATATTCGAAAAGCATATCCACACAACTGTCAGGAACTGTAGTTATTTCCTTTGTTTTTTCAAGTCTAAATGTATAGAAATGTGATATTCCCTGATTCAGATATATTTCCTGCTTAAAATCCTGCGTCTCCAATACAAGAAAAGGCTGGGTTGGTCTTAATTTGTCTGTTTTATACTCCATAGTGCCTCCTCTTTTCCCTGCATTTAATCCAACGACAAGTTTGGACTTTTAGCAGATATATAACTCCACCAAAAGTCCAAGCCATATTATTTATATTTTAGCCTTAAATCTATCATATCGCAATGCATTTATATCTATAGATGTTTTTCCATCTACTATTAAACCTGCCAGTTCATGACCAATTGCGGGTGCTATTCCAAAACCGTGGCCACAAAACCCTGTCGCAAGAACAAGCCCCGGAACCTCTGATACATTTCCTAATACAGGAACACCATCTTTCATCTGGTCAGCCCAGCCTGCCCACGTCCTTACTATCTTGGCATCCGCAAGATCTGGAAAATATTTCATAATACCTCTGCATATACAAGGAGCAGTAATGCTGCTGCATATCGGGGTTCCATTATCCTTATTGACTGCCTCATAACCTGATGAGCCACCAAATACGAATGAACCATGCTTTGTCTGATGTCCATAAAAATCAGCTTCTGCTGTTCCTAACATCTGGTCAAACATATGTGGTTCAGCTTCTGTTACAAGTGCTTCAATAAGTACTCTGCTCATAGGCACATCTATTCCTACTGTTCCAAGAATTTCTTTACTTTCATATCCGGCTGCTACAACGACTGTATCTGCTTCATATATATTATTAGGGGTGATAACCTGTCTTAATCTGCCTTTTATCTTCTTTAATTCTATTACCTTTTCGCCCGTAATAAATCTTACTCCATGCTTTCTTGCTGTCTTATAGAAGCCTAATGTTGTTGTAAGCGGATTGGCATGACCATCTGTTGGGCACCAGCTTGCACATGTTACCTCATCTGACAGATAAGGATTAATACGGCGTACTTCATCTCCATCTATCATTCTTACATCAAGTCCCACCTTGACAGCCCTTTCGGTAAGCCCTTCAAGGATCTGTTTATGTTTGTCATTCTTTCCAAGTCTTAAATTTCCATCCTGATGATATTCACAGTCAACTTCAAGTTCCTCTGATAATGATGGCCACAGATTCTTTATTCCGTACATAACAAGAGGAAGCTCTCTTGGGTCTCGTCCTGACTGGCGGACACCTCCACCATTTCTTGACGAGCCGCCATTTCCAATATGGTCGCTGCCTTCAAGAACGATTACATCAGTGCCTTTCTTTGCCAGATAATAGGCTATAGCATTACCTATAATTCCGCCACCTATAATAATTACATCTGCTGTATTTGCCATAATTACACCTCCTTGTTGTCCTCTGCTTCATTACCAAGAATTCTCATTTCTGTAGGTCTCATTGGTGCTCTGCTTGTTGCCGGTTCAAGTGTTGACGGTGATACTCCTAATTCCCTTGCAACAATTCCCTTAACAAGCTTTGCACAGGTCTGTCCCTGACATAGTCCCATTCCTGTTCTTAAATATCTTCTTATTTCTGTCATTGTCCACATCCCCTCATGAACAGCTTTTCTTATCTCACCCTTTGTAATCTCTTCACAGCGGCAGATGAGCATATCGTCATCTGGTGCCGGAACGAATTCTCCTATATCCCTTGAACGGTCATTTACTTCATGCATATTCAATCCTCCTTATTTTGCGTAGCAAAATCCAACCCCTGGTGAGGGGAGGATTACGCCTCCTTCTTGAAAAATCTTGCCTTCATAACATATTCTGAAGGAACTTTTATAGTAAGCAGATTGGTTTTATCAAATGCTGGTGAAGACTTCACACTGATAACCTCCGCCGCACATACCTTCTGCCCATTACGTCCAAGAGCTATTCCTCTGTCACCCGTCTTTGGCAAAGGTAAGAACTCATACGGCAGCGTAACGCTCGCAAAACCTTCTTCATATGTTTCGTCAACAAGGAAAATTGCCTGACCTGAACATGAAGCCACGCACATTCCACAACCAACGCATGTTGCACTTTCATCAACAGCCGGAAGTGAAGTAATCTTTTCTCCTATCTTGATACATTTCTTAGGACATGCATCCTGACATGGATTACAAGGTATATTCTGGGTACATTCCATTACCGGATGAACTCCCGGCTTTCTTGTCACACCCGGAAATCTCTCAATCTCATCATCTGCAACATATCCTTTAGTAAGAAGTGTTGTAGAAATGTCGATTCCTTCCTCTGTTTTTTCTATAAGCTTACCTCTGTTCTTTGGTGCAAACATTCCCTGTCTTAAACCATCAAGTGCAGCATCAAGACTCTTTAAATTCTCATCTAATTCCGTTTTATCTATGTATCCCAGATACTCAGCTGCTGCGATTCCTGCCATACGTCCTTCAATCATAGCTGAGCTTGCCTCTTCAATTCCTGAAACATCTCCTGCAACGAATACCCCCGGGATAGAAGTTCTTCCATATTCATCACATATAGGAACCTGTCCTCCACGCTTTGGATTATCCTCCATCTTACAGCCTGACATTTTAAGAAGCTGTGACATAGGCGAAAGTCCAACAGCCAGACATATTGTGTCTACATCAAAATGTTTTTCTGTACCTGGTATGAATTTGAAAGATGAATCAACCTCTGCTATTGTTACTCCAGTAACATGGTCATCTCCTTCTGCTTTTACTATCGTATGTGACAGATAAAATGGAACTCCTGTACGTGCTACCTTTGCTGCATGCACTCCATATCCGCCAATTCTTGGTGCAGCATCAACAAGTGCCACAACCTCACAGCCACACTGTATAAGCTGATAACTTACAACAAGTCCTACATTTCCTGAGCCAAGCATAAGAATTCTGCTTCCCGGTTTAACTCCATGAAGATTCATCATTGTCTGTGCTGCTCCTGCACCAATAACCCCCGGCAATGTCCAGCCCGGAAATGTAACCATATTTTCTGCTGCACCCGTGGCAATTATTATTGAATCTCCCTTAAAATGATGTATCTCATCGCCAATTCTTACTGTAATCTCTTTGTCTTGATACATTCCACAGACTGTTGCATTAAGAACAACCTTAACTCCTGCTTCATCTGCTTCATTTAATAAATCCTCACCTATCTTAAAGCCTCTTATCTTAGCCTTATGCTCCTTAGAACCAAAAAATTTATGTATCTGCTTAAAAAGCTGTCCTCCCGGTTTTTCATTTTCATCAAATACAACTACTTCAAGTCCTCTCTTAGCTGCCTCTATTGCTGCTGATAACCCCGACGGACCTGCACCAACTATAATAAGATCAAATCGCTTCATATCCACACTTCCTTTCATCTACTGCTCTTCAAATGGTTTGTCACTCACTCCATACTGTGTCTGGACCTTCATGCCCTCCTCTAAAGGAGTAACACATGTCCTTATATTTGGTTTTCCATTAACAACCATTACGCAGTCTGTACATCTTCCTATCGCACAGAATATTCCTCTGGGCTTATGCTCTTTCTTTGTATATCTGTGTATCATAACGCCCTGCGCTTTAAGAGCCGCTGCAATTGGTTCTCCCTCATAGCCTGTCAGTTCTTTTCCATCAAAATAAAATGTTACAAGCCTTCCTTTTTCTTGTTTTCCCAATATTGGATGTTCTTCAATTCTTGCTCCCATAACTACCATCCTTTCTACATCTCTTTCTGGCTGCCCGCAATCTGTACGATATACAGGAAAAGCGCCCAGCCAACGGATTCCGCTGTACTGGGCGCCTTTGCCTTAACAATTGTATGCTTTGAATTGTACGACCTCATTTATATTATAAATTGTAAAAATCAGAACTAAACTGTGCCAGAATCTATATACATAAACAAGTGCTGCTGATTGCAATATGTTCGTAAGATTTGTATTTGCTTGACTATCAAAATAAATTTACATAAATTTCATGCATTCTTTTCCATAATGTGCTAGACAAATGTATTAAAAGGTGTTACTTTCTTATAGGACTAAAGGACTATTTATATTCGGATTTATTATTCGGATATAAAGCATTTATGAAAGGAAAATTAATGAACAAGTACGGACATGTAACCGTAACCAAAAGACTTACCCCTAAGCTTAAGAAAAGACATGATCTTGCTTTAAGACTTGGAAGTATTATGCCGGATATTCTTCTGCATACATATATTAAGGGACATACATGGGATTCTTCCTACAATAAAATTTCAAGAAGGCTGCAGCGTCTTGAAAGACATGGCAGAATGAACTGTTTTTCTTTTTTGTCTTTAGGCTATGCCTTACATTACATAGAAGATTACTTTACATTTCCACATAACTCATGGTATCCAGAACCGATGTCTGAGCATGTGTTATATGAAATTAAGTTCATGAATTATATAAGAGAAAACAAGAACGATATTAACAAACCTCTGATATCTAATAATGGTCGCGGTGTGTCTGCTGACAGAATGTTAGATTATCTCGTAACTAACCACAAACAGTATGCTGCTAACGAGCAGGGCTTCGATAATGACTATAGTTTCATCACTTCCGTTGGATATGCATTTGTTACCAACTATGTTAAGCTGTTCATGATTAACAGCGGCAAGGATATCGTTATTGATATGAATGAAGATTATGTAGCACTTAATTCTAATATTTAATACTTTTTACTTAATCATTAAAATTGTACTTCAAAAAGCACAATCACAACAAAGCCAGTGTCCAACTATCTGAATAGCTGATAAACACTGGCTTTGTGACCTTTTTAGTAGAATTGTAAAGTTCTAATGCAATCAAAGTATTGCTTGTTTTGTTATAATCCGTGTGTTATATTAGACATGTAAATGATTTTTGCTCAAATCATTGCAGGGCTTACCCTCTTCCTTGGGTAGGCCTTTTTTATTTCTCGTCATTTTGGGGTGTATTTACACCTCTTACCCTTGTAGATACTACAGCTCCTAAAGGAACCATATTTACAGTCACCTGACCATCAGCTTTTCGTGTAATCAGTGTACCACCTCTCTGTATATAACTCTTATCAATATCTTTATATCCAAGATAATCTATCGACATTCCATATGTCATCTGGATTCCCTTATATATAAGTGAAAGTGTATTCAGATGGTCATGTCCGCAAAACATCCATTTGATAGCACCATTCTGCACTGCTTTGTTAAAAAATGTTCCTTCAAACTTTGAAATTCCAAAATGCTCATTCTTCTCAGCAATACTGCCATGCTGATATATTACGCTTTTATCACCAAGCTTCATCTTACGGTATGCTTCCTTAAATTCCGCAGGCGGCATGTGGAAAAATGCCATCGCCTTAATATCCGGATTACATTTTTTCAAGTCATTAAGCCTGTTCATGCACCACTCCACCTGATCATCATGTATCCGGTCAAATCCGCTGTAAAACCAGCCTCCTTCACCATACATATTAGAATCAAGCATAACAAGTGGCAATAAAACATTTTCATCTGAGCCGGTAAGATTAATAAAGAAGTTTCCTACACCTGTAAGTTCTTTCCTACCTTCTGTAAATATGCAGTATTTCCCTTTCTTATAAATCTGTGCAAGCTCTTCTTTATTACAGGTCGAACCCATCTCGCAATCGTGATTACCAAATACAAGTGTATACGGAATTGCAAAGCTGTCCATGAATTTCATCAGCTTGTACGCCTGCTTTCTGTTATTAAGTGTACCTGCCTTTGGCAGAAATGGAAATATAGAATCTCCTGTAAGCACTATCATATCAGGCTTTGCCTTATGAATAATCTTTGTTACTGCATTTAGCGCCAGCTTATCCTTCTTTCTTGATATAAAACCAAATCCCAGATGAAGGTCTGTAAGCTGCAATATCTTAAAATCTTTATGTTTATCTATTATATATATAAATGTTTCATTGTCTGTTTGCTTTAAATTGTCTGATTTATACATACTGTCACACCTTTCTTTCCGGCACTAAAGTTAATACCTGTTATATATTTAGCTGAGTGGTATTAATGCTCCTATAGCCGAAACTATTGTCGATACTACCATAAGAATCTGAAATGGCAGCGTTCCTATCACTCCGCATATAGGACTTGCTCCTGCTTTCTTTCTTGATTTACCATATGTCAGAACAAGCATTATGCTCACCAGTACAACTACACCGCTCATGATTCTTGTAAGTATTATAAAGCTGCTCACTCCGAATATTGCAAATAATATACATGGAATTGTCGCTATAAGCCAGCTTACACGGTTGCCAATTCCAACCTGTTCATGCACGACATCTCTTAAAGCAAGTGTGTTACTCCAGAATGTTGTAAGCAGTGCAAAAAGCGAAAAGATACCTGCAAGAATAACTGCCCATTTTCCGATGCTTTCTCCAAGCTGCATATAAGCAAGTTCCTTATCTATTGTTCCCTTGGTTCCAAGAAGAACTGTAAGTGTCACAATAAGCACGAACGCTGACGACAGACCAAAGCCTGCGAATATTGATTTTCTTATCTTACCCGGATTGCCGTCAAGCCCTTTAACAACCTGAATAACCGCCTGATTAGCTGATGTTGCAAATACAACCATACTATACAGTGCAAGCAGATTATTCCAATGGAAAGGTGCTGTATAGAATCCATTAACTGGATGTGTAAATGTTCCTACTGTCATAACTGCAACTATTCCCATAAGAAGTATTACAGCGTATTTCTGTGCAATTCCTACCGCCTTCATTCCCATAAATACAACAATTCCGGCAATCACATAATATATTATCTGCGCTGCCCATAGTGGCAGTCCGAACCAGTTCACAAATATCTGTGCCCCACCGTTAATATTGCCGCTCACTCCTATCATAATCGCAAGCCCATACACCACAAAAACAATCCAGCTGAACACCTTCTTCATAACTCCGTGGAACAGTTCGCCCTCAAAGCTTTTTACAAGCTGTACTCCACCGTTGTTATACGAAAGTTCCGCAATTATAAGATGTAGAATTACATTAATGATGTAAGCTGCTCCTACCATCCAGATAACATCAATCATACTGTTCTTCGTTGCAAGATACGGAACTGCTATTATTCCCGTTCCTATGCTGTTTCCCACAATCATGCTTATTGCCTCAAATGTGGTTAATTTAGCTTCTGATTTAATTGCCATAATTTTCTCCTTTTTTCGTAATTTGTTTTTATCTTTTCCTGCTTTTCGCCCTGGCTTCAATTTGCCTACTAATCCGTCGATTTCTACCTCTTTCGTAGGTCTTTCCCAACCATTTTTCTTTTCCTTCTACTTGCTTCAGCTTGATTTTGCCTACTAACTCGCTGATTTCTTCTTCTTTCGTAGGTCTTTCCCAACCATTTTTCTCTTCCTTCTACTTGCTTCGACTTGATTTTACCTACTAATTCGCTGGTTTCTTCTTCTTTCGTAGGTCTTTTTCACTATTTTTCTTCTCATGTTTCTTATTTTGGCTTCATTTTACCTACTAGTTCGCCTTTTTCTACTTATTTCGTAGGTTTTTCTTCACTATTTTTCTTTTTACACCTCTCGCTTTAGCTTTATTTAACCTACTATTTCGCTGATTTTTACTTCTTTCGTGGGTCTTTCCCTTATTTATTATAGTATATCACCAACTAACATTTGACCACAACCGCCCCCAGTGCTATAGTGTGAAAAATAGGATTTTTCAGCGCAATAATAAAAATTATTATGTACGAAAACCGCACACACAGAAAAGGAACAAACGCAATGAGCAGAAATGATGAAAACAATTATACACTGCGTCCTCTTACTATAGATGACGCTGAAGAATACAATGCACTCTTAAGATATGCCTTTCAGGTAACAGAACAGGAGCTTGCTGAGACAGGCTGGAAGGATGATGAGATTACCCAGTCCAAATTCCCAGTTCTTCAAAGAGCTGATGTACTTGGCTGCTTCAATGGTGATGATCTGATTGCACAGTTTGCAGTGTATCCACTTGATATGAACATTTACGGTGTTAAATACAGTGTAGGTTTCGTTACAAGCGTATGTACTTATCCTGAATACACAGGACATGGAATTATGAAAAGACTGATGATTCAGAGCCTTATACGAATGAGAGATGCTCACAAATCATTTGCTTTGCTGTATCCATATTCAATTCCATTATACCGTGGTCTTGGCTGGGAAATTATCTCTAACAAGATGACTTATACAATCAAGGATACGCAGATTCCAAGAAAGCTTAATGAGCCTGGTTATGTCAGACGAGTTTCATGGGACGACAAAGAATTTAAAGAGCTTCATACCAAATTTGCTGAAAAGACACATGGCTGTCTATATAGAAACAACCTTGCATGGGAAGAATACTGGCGCTGGGACGAGGACGACACCTCTGTTGCCATCTATTATTCTAAGGACGATGTACCTTACGGATATATGGTATACATGATAAGTTCTGATGTCATGCATGTGAAAGAAATGATTTATCTTAACCGCGAGGCACAGCTTGGCTTGTGGGAATTCATACATGCCCACGATTCAATGATTGACGAGGTCCGTGGAAACAATTACTACAGTGAGCCAATCGCATTTGAACTTGATGACAGCGATATTAAAGAGACAATCCGCCCATACACAATGGGGCGAATTATTGATATCAGACAGTTCTTTGCCAAATATGCCTGCGACCCGGACGAACCATCTGTATGCATACGCTTCTACATAGAAGATGACCTTCTCGCATGGAACAATGGTTATTTTACATACCTCTTTGATAGCGGAAAATGTATTGAAACCGAACAGCAGCCTGATTACGAAGTATCCATGTCAATCGGCACATTAACTACATTAATGCTTGGTTACAAGACTGCTGAAAAGCTTCACGTCATGGACAAGATACAGGCATCAGATGAAGCTATTGAACATCTGGATGACATACTTTTCCATAGAATTCCGTATGTGTCGGATTATATCTGATTATGATGCTGATATGATTTTTTAACACAAAAGCCCATAGAATCTGCTTCTATGGGCTTTCCTATCAATTATTATTCAATTTCTCATTCCTTATAACCAATATTATTGTTACCAAAACATTTGTCATATGAAATACCTGTTAATTTCTCAATTACACTTCTTGTTTCCTCAGAAACATCTTCTTTTCTGCCACCAGCGTGGACTCTGTCAAGCTCGTCAATTACGATCTTATGAGTCTTGTGGTTAAGCTTCATTCTACATGAGAAGACAATTCCGATTATTGCAAGTCCGCCAACACCGACAAGAAGGACACCTGCTATCGCATTGACCGCACTCTGTGGCTGTGTTGATGCACCTGAAACAAATCCAAATGCAGCAAGAACCTGACCTAAGATAAAGACAACGCTTGCTCTCATAAGCTTGCCAGCCATTGTCATAGCTCCGGCATATACACCTTCTCTTCTTCTGTTAGTTACTACCTCATCAACATCTGCCATAAATGTATATGCTGTCCAAGGAATGTAGTAAACACCGCCTGTTCCAAGTCCAAATATAACCATTACCCCAAATACAAGAACTGTAATATGAGCTATATGGAATACAAATATTCCAAAAAAGCACAGGATTGCGCCGATTACAACAGAAAGTGCTGCGATAAATGGCTTTGCAAATCCTTTCTTTGCTACAATTCCAATGAATATAGCTGTTGATATAAGCTGCAGGATACTGCTCAAGCTGTTAAGCTCTGATACAAGTGTCGATGGCTGGTTCAGACAGAATACTATATAATAAGTAAAGCACGCTGTAAAAAGCCATTCCGCACCGAATCCAAACAGATACATTCCAAGGTGCTGTCTGAAAGTCTTGATTCTTAATGTTGATGCAATATCAACGAAAAGCTTCTTAATTCCCTCAACGAAATTAGGAATATTCTCCTCTGCTACATCTTCATAAGGTCTCTCCCATGAATTAAAGTAAAGGAATGTAAGCGAAATAATCATAATTACGCAGTAAGTAACACCTGTATAGAAGAATGGCAGTGGTGAATCCTTGCCAAACATTCCAATAAAGAATCCCGGTATAGCTGCGCCTAAGAAGTTTGCCAGCTTTCCAAACATTGCCTTGAATCCTGTAAGATAAGTTCTCTGGTTAAAATCAGATGTCATCTCAACAGCAAGCGTATCATAAGGAATCATAATGCTTGTATACACAAATTCAAAAAGAATATAAGTTGTAAGATAATAGAAGAAATTCATATTCTTTACCCAGAGCATTGGATAAAGAAGCATAAGCGGAATACCTGTAAGTATAAAGAATCTTCTTCGTCCAAACTTCCTTCCAAGCTTAGTTCTGTAAAAACTGTCTGTAATAAATCCCATCAAAGGATTAAGAATTACATCAAGATATGTTGCAATTGAAAATATAAGTGTAGCCTTAACAACCGACATATTACAAAATGTCAAGTGTTAAAAAATAGACAGTTTAATAAAAATATGCTATAAAATATATATCATTAACATTTTTGGGGGTATTTATGTTAAATATTACAGAAAAATCAGAAGGCGAAGCAGCTAAAGATTATGTACTCAGACAGCTTATTTACAATATTGTCCACACTAACCTGCTGCCAGGTCAGAAGCTTGAAGCACCTGAACTCTGCTCACTTATGAATGTCAGCAATAATCCTTTACGCGAAGCAGAATTAGAACTTGCACAGTCAAAACTGATAGAGATAAAGCCTAAGATTGGAGCATTTGTATCATATGTTAACTCAGATATTGTAGAACAGCTCCGCGACTTACGCTGTGTACTTGAGGCACAGCTTGCAGTTGAAGCATGTGATATACTGACAAAGAACCAGCTTGATTCATTATATGAAAATGTAGCTTTATGGGAAATGTATATCAAACGCGGTGATGAAGAAAAGATTTTCACACTTGATAAAGAATTTCACGGAAGTCTGTATAAAATGTGTGACAAAACTGTATGGTACAACCTTGTAGAAAGCATGGCACCACATTTTGACAGAACTACAATATTAAGTTTCAGATGCAAAGAAACAGGTAGAATCCTGAAAGACCATGGAGAACTTGTAGCCGCCATCGAGAAGAAAGATAAAGAAAAAGCTGCCCATATATCACAGAGACATATGAGCAGATATTCTGAAAATATTGATGCAATCAGGAAAATGTTCCCTGAGTACTTTAATGATTAAATACGTGTTGTCCACTTTCCGCAGTCCCACACATCAGTCGCAAGACCATCGTAGAACTCTGGTTCGTGGCAGACCATAAGTATACTGCCCTTATATGCCATAAGGGCTCTTTTTAATTCATCCTTAGCGTCCACATCAAGGTGGTTAGTAGGCTCATCAAGTACAAGGATGTTACTCTCACGGTTAATCAGCTTGCACAGACGCACCTTTGCCTGCTCTCCACCAGAAAGAACCTTAACCTTGCTCTCGATATGCTTGGTTGTAAGACCACATTTGGCAAGGGCTGAACGAACCTCATACTGTGTATATCCTGGAAATTCCTGCCATATCTCCTCAAGACATGTAGTTTCAATTCCAGCTGGAGTCTCCTGCTCGAAATATCCTATCTCAAGATAATCTCCCTGCTCAACATCACCTGACAGAGGCTTAATAAGTCCTAATATGCTCTTTAGCAATGTAGATTTTCCGATACCGTTAGCACCTGTAAGCACAATCTTCTGGCCTCGCTCCATCTCTAAGTTAAGCGGACTTGAAAGCGGCTCATCATAACCAATTACAAGGTCGTGTGTCTGGAAAATATATCTTCCCGGTGTTCTCGCTGTCTTGAAATTAAACTCTGGCTTTGGCTTCTCTGCTGCCAACTCAATAATATCCATATTATCAAGCTTCTTCTGTCTTGACATCGCCATATTTCTTGTGGCAACTCGCGCTTTATTTCTTGCAACGAAATCCTTAAGCTCCGCAATCTCCTGCTGCTGCTTATTGTAAGCTGCCTCAAGCTGCGCCTTCTTCACAGCATACACCTTCTGGAAATTATCATAATCACCCGTATAACGGTTCAGTTCCTGATTATCCATATGATAAATAACATTTATAACACTGTTAAGGAATGGAATATCGTGCGATATCAGTATAAATGCGTTCTCATAGTCCTGCAGATATCTCTTAAGCCACTCAATATGCTCCTTATCAAGATAGTTAGTAGGCTCATCAAGAAGAAGGATGTCCGGTTTTTCAAGAAGCAGCTTGCCAAGCAGTACCTTAGTTCTCTGTCCGCCTGAAAGCTCAGTTACATCTTTATCAAGTCCAAGTTCAGATAGTCCCAATGCTCTTGCAACTTCCTCAACCTTCGCATCTATCATATAGAAATCATGCATTGTAAGAAGGTCCTGAATAGTTCCCGCTTCCGCCATCAGCTTGTCCATCTCTTCTGGTGATGCGTCGCCAAGCCCGGCGTATATCTCATTCATCTGATTCTCCATGTCATACAGGAAGTCAAATGCAGACGCAAGCACCGACTGGATTGTCATGCCCTTCTCAAGCACAGCATGCTGGTCAAGATATCCAACTCTGACATTCTTTGCCCACTCAACCTTTCCCTCGTCAGGCATAAGCTTGCCTGTTATTATATTCATAAATGTGGATTTACCTTCGCCGTTGGCTCCCACTAATCCAATCTTATCAAGCCTGTTAAGCTGGAAAGACACATTGTTAAATATCGCTCTGTCACCAAATCCGTGTGTAAGTCCGGTTACTGTAAGTAAACTCATATCTGATATCCTTTTCTTTAATAAATTTATTAAAATATTATAAGATATTATGGCTATTATTGTAAATACCTTAAACATCTGTTAAAATGTGGAGTTGTGTTTGTATACACATATTTACAAAATAATCCAAACAAAAGGAGGTTTCCATGTCAGAAGATTTTGAAATTTTATATTCTGATTCTAAAGAATCTGGTTCACATCATTCACATCACCATTCTGATGGAGAACATCACAGTTCACATCACCACTCTGATGAATCACGCCACAGTTCACATCATCATGGTTCACATAGACACTCTAAGCAGCGCAAGCGCAGAAAACGCATACTTATAATTACTTTGAGCATTGTCGCATGTCTGCTGATTGCCATTGGTGTTGGCGGTGCTTATGGCTACAAGATTGCTAAACGCGAGGTCGCTGATGTTAAACAACAGGCTTACACTCTTAAGGCTGACCTTAAAAATGTTATGGCTGGACTTAAAGCACAGGACCCTGTTGCCACAGAAACTGCATGTGACCAGCTTGATGTAGCAATTGAAGATATTAATAAAACATTTGACAAAAAAATATGGAAGACAGCTTACAAAATCCCTAAATTCAAAGGATATATTGATTCTGTCAAAGAACTTCTTGATCTCGTTCAGGAAGCTTCCTCAGATATTGCACGTCCAACAGTTGCTGTACTTAATGACTATCCGCTTTCAGGACTTAAAGTTGATGATGGCTTCAGCATAACCACTATCAACGCATATCTTTCACTTCTTGAAGATATAGAGCCTAAGATAGACCATATAGTTACAGCAATGAATCAGGTTGATCTCCCAATGGGACTTAACAGCATGATTTCAGACTATTCTGTACAGATTGCTTCAATGACAGGTTCATATGATAATCTCAAAGAGTTCCTTCCTCTATTCAAAACATTTATAGGAGACGGCTCTGACAGAACATATCTGCTTGCTGCACAGAATTCATCAGAAATCCGTGCTTCTGGCGGTTTCCCTGGTTCTATAGGTACAATCCGCATCCGTGATGGGGTACTTACAATTGGTAATTTCAGCAGTGTATACAAGGTTCTCGCTTCATATACGCCTTCCGCTGCCAATATCACATCCGAAGAAAAAGAGCTTTTCGGCTCATGGATGAACGGTCCAAGAGATGCATGTTTTGACCCAGATTTTGAAAGAGTTGCGTATATATGGGCGCTCGCATATGAACAGAAGAATTCCGAACACGTTAATGGTGTTGTTTCTCTCACACCTGCTATTATTCAGGGAATGCTTGAATATATAGGTAATGTAACACTTTCAGATGGTACAGAATTAACAAGTGAAAATGCTACAAAGGTTCTGCAGTATGACCTTTATTACAAGTATCTTAATGCAAATGCTTCTGCTACTGCTGGAGATTATGTTGATGATTTATTTGCAGAAACAGCCAAAGCTACTATGTCAAAGCTTGTATCTGATTTTGACGTCAAGAAGGCTGGTGATTATTATAAGGTATTCTCAGACGGTGCTAAAAACCGTACAGTCATGATGTGGATGGAAGATGAGGAAGAGCAGGAACTTGTCAAAAATGCAGGCTGTTCCGGTGGACTTAACGAAGATCCGGAAAATCCGGAAACTGGTGTTTACTTTAGCATTTCTGATCCTTGTAAGCTTGGCTGGTTCTTAGATATTGATACTGAAATCGGTGAACCGGTTGTTAATGATGATGGCACAAGAACATATGATGTAACAGCTACTTATAGCAATGTATTAAGCAATACTGACAAAGTTAATGCTGGAAATTATATACTTGGAAGCTACGGCGGAACAATCACTGGTTATATCCATATATTTGCTCCTGCTGGTGGAACAATCTCAGATATAAAAACTAGCAATGGTGGAAGAATGTATACAGGTACTTACCACGACCTTGATGTTGCATATATGTTTGGCAGCTCAATTGCTCCTGGTGCGAGCATTACAATTACTTACAAAGTAACAACCGCTGCTGGTGTAACAACTCCTCTCGGAGTTAATTCAACACCTACTCTGCAGAATTACAGATAAAAATGCTTATATAAAAAACTGGCTGGTGATATGATTCACTCATATCACCAGCCATTATTATTATCTGTTTAACTGTTATTATCTTACTGCTTTCTTCTTTCTAGAAATCTCAATAACAACTACTCCTGCAGAGATAATCATTGCCACTGCAAATGGTACTGCATGCATTGTATCTCCTGTCTGTGCTGCAGGTGCTTTCTCTGATGAATCTGTTCCTGTTGATGGAACATTTGCATCATCCTTATTATCAGGTGTTGAAGGTGTTGGATTAACCTCTTCGCTGCCTGCTGTAAGCTTAGGAATAACTGTTACATTAGTCTTCTCTGTACAACCTGCATGTAAGCAGTGCTGTGACTTAGAGCCTTCTTCTGTAGTAGTAGCTTCCTTATCTACTGTGAACTCGTTGGCAAATTCGTGTCCAAGGGCTTCGATTTCTCTTGTTTCTTCATGTCCACATACTGTACATATTCCATGCTTTTCACCCTTTTCTGTACATGTTGCTTCCTTAGTTGTTGTCCACTCAAATACATGAGATACAACTTCGCCAGCCTGTGGCTTAACGCTTATTGCTTCTTCACTTGTTGTATCAAGTCTTGCACCAACATTATCGCTTAATACACCGCTCTTAATAACTAAGAGATTATGCATATCAATTGTTCCATCTGCATTTCTTGATGGTCTAATTGTTGTATCTACACTTTCGAACCACTCATCTGTAGCCTTCTGACCAAGATTATTGTATGATTCTGAACCATTATAAATGTAGTTATCATCTCCGTGCTGTGAGAATGGAATAAGGTCTGCCTTAGCAGTTAAATCTGCCTTAGACATAGATATAAGGCCGCTAACCTTCCACTCCTTAAGCATAGAATCCATTGTATTAAGACCTATGCTATATGAATCTGCATTACCATTGTTGTAAGCTGTACATCTTGTAATAGAGATATCAGGACAGCTGTTACTTGTTATTCCCTTTGCATGATTTCCAAATGAAACACAGTTAATAAGCTTATGTCCTCCCTTAAGATATCCTCCACCTAACTTAAATCCGTTACCTTCACCATAGTTATAACCTGCAGCAGTTACATCATCTGTTGTAAGCCATCCATTGTTGTATGCTACACAATTTTCAATTGTAACTGAACCAATTGTACCAGATACTGACTTAGCATAGAGATCCCAGCCATCATCAATATTGTTATGTGATATACAACCATAGAATCTGTTGCCTTCACCACATGTTAATTTTGCTGCAAATCCATCTGCATCATTTCTTCCTGCATCACAGTTATCAAATGACTCACAGTTCTTGATAAGATTTCCTGTTGGCCATAACTTACCCTGAATTCCTGCATAGTTATCAGCTCCACCGTTTCTGCTTATCTGAATACCGCTGTTTGCCGCATGATTTACTGTACACATATCTATTGTATTATAGTTACCGCTTACCTGAATACCTACCCCTGATGAATCCTTTACATATAAACCATATACATGCCAATAACTTCCGATTACTGTAAGACCTGCTCCTGACAATACTACACCGTCAGTTCCATCTGTTGAGATTGATTCAGCAACAAGATTAATTGGCTTATCTGCTGTTCCGCTTACACTTCTGTTAATTGTAATCCATTTATCATATACACCATTCTTCATAAGAATTGTCTGTCCTGGCTGTGCATATGAAACCGCTGTATTAATATCTAATGGACTTTCTTCAGTTCCATCACCAGTTGTCTTACCATCTGGAGTTACAATAATTGTCTGTCCAGCCTCACCATATACCTTACGAGTAACATTTGTTTCACTTGTTACTGTTGCAGTTGATGTAATATTAGCTGCCGCTGCTGGTTCAAATTCTGCCTTAATAGTATTGCTTCCAACATTAACTGTAACTGGAATTCTTACAACCTCATCAGCTGTTACTTCCTTAGAAATAGCCTTACCGTCAGCACTTCCTGTTACCTTTAAAGTTCCTGCACAATTAGGAACTACCGTGTATTCATACTCACCTGCTCCACATGTGTTAGAAGAATATACTCTGATTGATGGTGTTACCTTGTCTTCTACGACCTCAGATGTTGCAAGTCCCTTACTTTCTGATGTAGTAAACTTGATATCAGTAATCTTAACACCAATCTTTCTTGCTACCATAACACCTACAACTACTGTTCCATCTTCCTGTACTGATGTAAAATCATTAGCTGTAAGCTTCTGTGTCTGTGTTCCATTCTCTGTTGTTGCAACTGCTTCGTATCCATCATTAGTCTTTCTTACTGTAAATGTATACTCAGCTCCAACCTTGAACATATTTGTTCCTGTTAACTGGTTAAACTTAACATTATTATTAACTCTGTCTACACCATCTTTGTTAGATGTATCTGCTGATGTATAACCTGTGATATAACGCATTGTTGGTGCATTAATCTTAGAGCTGTACATCATTGATGAAAAGTAGTTAAAATATTTATGTACATAACTTGGTGTACCCCAGTTATTAACACCTAATGTATCTGCAACTACAACACCAAAACCAGTCTGATTATCAGGTGTAAGAGATGCATCTGTTACTGTAAATGTTGCAGTTAATTCAAAGTTCTCTTTCTCTGGATTAACCTTAGTGTAGTAATATGAGAATCCATCTTCATCATCAGAAATCTTTCCTGAAGCCTTAGCCTGAATTTCCATACTTCCTGTTGTATTAGTAATATCTTTTGCTTCAACTGTAGCAACTTTCGTAGATGCTGTATCACCATTAGCAATATTTATAACCTGTGCATTACCATCAGCCTCTGTGATAGTTGCCTTAGTCTCCTGAGCTGAACCAACAGTTGATACATACCAGTTCTTCTGTGTATCTGCAGTTACTGATAACTCTTTTTCTGAAACAGCTGAACAATATCCATCTGCTCTATTTGCAACAACACTGAATACATATGTACTTCCAACTGTTAAATTCTTAACTGTATAATCACCTTCTGTGATTCCATCAATCTTAACTGCTGTGCTTTCATCAGAACCTTTAACCTTATATGTTAAAGTATAATCCTTTGCATCACTTATATTAACCCAGTCAAGATATACTTCTCCATTACCCTTGTTTTCAGCCCATGTAATAGTTGGCATCTTAACACCGAGTACAAAATCTTTTACTTCATAAACATCTGAAGCTTTATCAGCACAACCTAATCTCTGTGCTGTTGCTACAAATGTATAATCACCACTTTCATGAGCTGTAAAATTAACTGTTGCTGTTCCTTCTGATCTCTTTATAACAGCTTCTCCAGCCTGTCCATCATTATGAAGCATTGTTACAACAATATCTTCAGCCCCATTATACTCATCCACAATTCCTTCAACAGTAACAGTAAAGCCATCTGAGCCTGCTTCTACTTTACTGATAACTGGCTTTGCTACTGATTCCCAGTCAACTACAGTCTTCTTATTTAACTGTGAATAATATACTTTCCAGATCTGAGCTGTTGCTCCTCCAAGGTATGCATAATATGTCTTACCGGCTTCTACCTTAGCTTTAACAGTATTATATGTACTTGCATCTGTGGAATTTTTCACCTCTGCTGCCTTGGTTCCATCTTCCGCTACTATATAGAAAGTCTTTCCCTTTCCTATCTTAGTATCAATTGCTAACTCTCCATTAGCTGCTGCTGTATACTTCACGTAACATCCATTATCTGGTACTGTTCCTGCTGCTGTCTTTCCATTAGTCTGTGCTTTTACTGATCCTGCCTTAGCATTATCACCCAATGCACTGAACCCATCATCAAATGTCTTGTCATCTGTGGCATTATTATTAGCCCAGCCTGTTCCACATAATGTTAAACCATTATTATATGTTGTTGAAGCTAATATATCTGCAGCTAACCACTGTGCTTCTGCAGGTGTAAAATATACCTGCCAGATCTGAGCTGTTGCTCCTCCAAGGTATGCGTAATATGTCTTACCTGATTCTACCGTAGCCTTAACTGTATTATAAGTACTTGCACTTGTAGAGTTATTTACTTCGGCCACCTTAGTTCCATCTTCCGCTACTATATAGAAAGTCTTTCCCTTTCCTATCTTAGTATTAATAGCTAATTCACCATTAACAGGTGCTGTATATTTTACATAGCATCCATTATCTGGTACTGTTCCTGCTGCTGTCTTTCCATCTGTCTGTGCCTTTGTAGATCCTGCCTTAGCATTATCTCCTAATGCACTAAAACCGTCTTCAAATGTCTTGTCATCTGTAGCATTATTATTAACCCATCCTGAGCCACATAGCACTAATCCTGAGTCTCCTTCTTGTGCTGCAAGAATATCTGCTGCTGACCATGTCACAACAGAAGACTCTGCACTTGCTGTCGATGCTTTAACAACAATGTTATTAGAGCCGGTAACCGGCATAATACTAACAACCATTAAAGTTGCCATAAGAACAGACAACATTCTTTTAGTTCTTTTTCTCATGAAAAAAGCCTCCTTTTCCTTTTCATAAATCTGTAATAAGAGTACCATCTAATAGAACAAATAGTCAATAACACTTTTAGTAAATGTTTTTCTGAAAGTCGTTAAAACTAGATATTACTTTGTAATAATTGTACAATGATTATCATATATCTATATACAAAAATGAGGTCTGGATAACCAGACCTCATTCATATGTTTTATTATACTATTTGCTTACACTAAACTCTCTTTCTCTTCTTTTCGAAAAGAACTACAGCTGCTGCAAGTAATGCCATAAGCATAATTCCTGCATATACAGCTATCATATTTCTAGAGAAATCACCTGTCTTAGGAAGAACCTCAAGCTTAGTCTCTGCAATATAACCATCTGTAAAGCATGCTCTGAATGTATGCTCTGCTGCTTTTAAGCTCTTAATGTAAGAAGCCTTGAATGTAACAACTGTTGTGTTACCATTAGCTACTACTGTGTACTTAGAAGCATCAAGAACTACATCATCAACCATAATATAATCAAATGTAGATGCATCTGCATCGATTGTCCACACAATATCTGTAGATGTTCCCTGAATAACTGCAACATCTGTTGTATTACCCTTAACAACATCTTTACCTGTTATAGATATTGTCTTATGTCCCTTAATTCCCTCAGGAATTTCAATCTTAGCTGATGGAGTACCTGTCATTCTTGCACCTGTATTAGCTGCTGCCTTGTCTGTAAGTACAAGAAGACCATTCATGTTGATTGTGTTATCAGCATTTCTTGTTACCTTATGTGATGCATATACATGTGTTGCATAATCCATTGCTGTATCAACTGATTCAAACCAGTCATCTGTTACAGTTGTAGCTGAATTCTTAGCTGTTCCTTCATAATTCCAGAAGTAGTTAGTATCGTTATCAACCTTTGTCTTGTCCTGTGTTCCAAGTAACTTAAACTGCTCAACATTATCTTTCATATATGTTCTGTATGAAAGTACACCTGTTGCTGAGAAATCTGTATTCTTAGCTGAATTTGTGTAAAGAGCAATATTATAAGACTCATTATTGAATGTTGTACAGTTAATTACATTAATATCTGGACAAGAGTTAGAATCAATACCCTTAGCCTTGTTATCAAATGCTACGCAGTTCTCAAGAACATGCTTGCCTGACATGCTGTCGCCGCCAAGCTTAAATCCATTACCGTTACCAGCATCTGTACCATCTTCAAGGTAACCATTGCCATAAGCAACTGAGTTCTTAATTGTTACAGCGCCAATTGAACCTGACTGAACCTTAGCAAAAAGATCCCATCCATCATCAGCGTTGTTGTATGAGATACAACCATCGAATACATTACCATCACCAACTGTTAACTTAGCTGCAAATCCATCAGCATCTTCATAACCTGCATCAGCGTTACCATATGATGTACAGTTAAGAATTAAGTTATATGCTGGCCACATATCAAATTCATCTGTTGTAAGATATCTGCTAACCTGAAGACCTGTATTACCATTGTGGTAAGTCATAATGTTATCCATTGTATTGTACTTACCAGAAAGCTGGATACCCTTCTGTGCATTAGCTGAATTAGTTACATCAAATCCCTGGAAGTACCAGTAATCACCTGCAAGTACCATACCTGCACATAATCCCTGGAAATCAAATACTGGTCTTGAAGAAGCATCTGTATCAGCTACCATCTGAATAGGCTTATCTGCTGTACCATTAACACCTCTCTCAACCTTAACTGTCTTATCAAGGTAATATGTACCTTCCATAACAACAATAGTCTGTCCTGGCTGTACATACTTAACAGCATCATAGATGCTCATTGGATCTTCCTTAGTACCAACACCATACTTACCTGGTGCTACATAAATTGACTGTCCTTCAACGCCATATGTTCTGTATGTTACAGTAAATGTGCCTTCAATTGGCTCATATGATGACATAACCATATCCTTTTCTGGAATATAGCCAGCATCTGGTGTAAATACATATCTAAATGAATTCTTACCTACATTAAGTGTTGTTGTTGCAGGCTTAACAACTGTATTAGCTGCAACAGCTACATCTGTAGCAATTGCGTTATCTTCACTATCCCAGATAGAAAGAACACCATCACAGTTAGCTGTGAATCTGAATTCATAATCACTTGTACCTGTTGCAGTCTTAGAATTAAATGCTGCATTAGTTACTAATTCTTCAATTGGCTTCTCTTCTGCTGGAGCATCATCAGATGGATTAATTGTTGTAAATGTTACATCTGAGAATGTTGCCTGTGCATATCTACTTGTGAAGAAACCTACATATACATTATCAGAATCAAGCTGTGATAATGTTTCAGTGTCATAATACTTCTTAGTTGTTGAATATGTTCCATCTACTGATTCGTATGATACAAAATATCCTGTGTTATTCTTCTGAATTGTAAGATACATCTCAGTAACAGGATTCTCTATTGTTGCATCAACTGGCTTAACAGCATTACCAATAACATTGACATTCTCTGCATATCTCTGCTCAAGAGGATACATAGCACTCTGGAACTGTTTTACTGTTTCAGTATCATTAGCTTCTATTGCTGCAATGTTATCCTTAGTAAGGCCCTTCTTCTCCTGTGAAGCAATACCGATCTTCTGAGATACCTTAAGTGCTGTTGTATCATTAGTAACTTTACCAGCTTCTTCATTCCAGTAATATTCTGTCTTAGAAACTACAGCCATATAAGAATTGTTCCATCCAGAACCACCAAGTCTGTCTGCTGCCATAAGACCGAAGCCTTCCTGACCGTTTGATAAATTCCACTGATCTACAGTTACTTTAGCTCTTAATGTAAAGTTAAGTGATGTAGGTACTGCTGTATAATAGAAATTAAGACCATCGAATGATGCTGGAACTAATTTTCCATTATTACCGCTTCCCTTAAGAACTCCATTAGCATCTACTGCTCCAGATCTTAATGTAACTGAACCAGTTTCATTAATGTTTCCTTCATATGCTGAATTAGACTCGCTTGCACCGTTACCATATACGATATAGCCCCATACCTGCTTAGCATCAGATGTTGCTGTTGCAGATATTGTTGACTTATCAGATACAGCAGCTGGTGTCTCTCTAACTGCTTCAACTGCAAAATCATACTTTGTTCCAACAGTTAATCCTGTAACATCATAAGATGTAGCAGATGTTGAACCAACCTTTGTTCCACCAACATAAACATTGTATGATGTAGCTTCCTTAACTGACTGCCATACAAGACTTACTGTACCATTACCCATGCTTGTTGCACTGCTGATAGATGGTGCTGAGAGTGGGTACTCAAAATTAAACTTAACTGTGTTACCAGCCTTGTCATTCTCGCCCTCTCTAGAAGCTGTAATTGTAAATGTATATTCTCCTGAAGAAGCTGGAGTAAATTTAACCTGTCCCCCTTCACCCTCAAGAGCATATCCCTTTGTTTCTGTATTACCTGAAGCATCTGTCATAACAACGCTTACCTTATCAGCACCGTCATTACCAAGAGCCATTGTAAATGGAACTGTAACATCTGCTCCATCCTGAGCTACCTCTCCAATTACTGGAGCTGCAACTTCTGACCAGTCTTTTCTAGGAACAACTGGAGTATTTCCACCTCCAACTGTATCTGTAACAACTACCTTGAAGATATAATTGTTATTTTCAAGTCCTCCAAGATAATATGTTCCTGCATCTGCTAATTCTAATGTAGAAACTACTGTCTCGTTCTTTGCTGCTGTTACTTCTGTCTTAGTTACTACTGCACCTGAAGTATTGAAGATTGCCATCTGACGGTTATCATCTCCACCTTCTACCCAGTAAATCTTAACCTTAGCTGTTCCTTCTGTCTTGAAAGAAACAAAGTTCTTCATATTAGCAATATCAGCCTTACCACCAAAGTTAATTCTCTGTGTTCCAGCAAATCCGTCATCCCAAGTCTTGTTGCTTGAGTCAATCTTAGTCTTTGCACTCATATATAATGTAAATGCATTATCTGTTCCTGCATTAACAGTCTGTCCATCTGTAAACTTTCCTGCTGCTGCCGCCTCAAGCTTAGCACCATCAAGTTCGTATTCCTTAACAACTGGCTCTTCAACTGCTGCTGTCTCCTCAACTTCAATCTTGAAAATATAATTGTTATTCTCAAGACCACCAAGGTAATATGTTCCTGCATCTGCTAATTCTAATGTAGAAACTACTGCTGCATTCTTTGCTGCTGTTACTTCTGTCTTAGTTACTACATCTCCTGTAGAACCAAAGATTGCAATCTGACGATTGTCATCTCCACCTTCTACCCAATAAACCTTTACCTTTGCTGCATTAGATGTCTTGAAAGAAACAAGATTCTTCATATTAGCAACATCTGCTTTACCACCAAAGTTTACTCTCTGTTTACAAGCGTAACCATCTTCCCATGTTTTATCACTTGAGTCGATTTTAGTTTTTGCACTCATATAAAAAGTAAAATATCCATCAGTTCCTGCAGTAACAGCCTGACCATCTGTATACTTTCCTGCCGCTGCTGCTTCAAGTTCAGTACCCTCAAAAGTGTACTTCTTGCCACTCTCTGCAGCCTTTGCCTTGCTTGTGAATATACCACTAAACGAAGTAAATGGCATAATAGCAACAACCATCAGCACTGCTAAAAAAGCGGCTAAAATTCTTTTACCCTTTTTCATAAAATCCTCCTTATTATATTGTAGGCATAGTTAAGTTCCTGTTATTAACAGCATATAACATGTTCTTTTCGACATGTTGCACTACAGCATGTCCCCTATACCAAAAGTTACTATCATTTTAACCCAACCGCCGATTTGCGTCAATAAGCATTATGGTTAATTTTTATGTATATTTTCTATATTGCCAACGAATTTTGTGCAATTCTGCTATAATTATCCAGTATTAATGTACATAATGTCTAGATAAAACAATTATCCCCTGCAGTATCTGATGATACTACAGGGGGTAATTATTCTACTGTCCACCAGTAGTTAATACTGACTGAACTGTCTTAAACAGAATCTTAATATCAAGCATAATACTCCAGTTATCAATATAATCCAGATCCATCTTAACAATTTCTTCAAAATCGCTAACCGTCTTTCTTCCATAAGCCTGCCACATTCCTGTGATGCCTGGTTTCATAGAAAGCCTTCTCTTATGATGTCCTTGATATTGCTTAAACTCTGCTACCGTTGGTGGTCTTGTACCAACAAGACTCATATCTCCCTTAAGAACATTAATGAACTGTGGAAGCTCATCAATACTTGTCTTTCTTATGAACTTGCCAACCTTAGTTATACGAGGGTCATCTTTCATCTTAAACATAAGACCACTCATCTCATTCTGTGCCATAAGATCTTTCTTTCGTTCTTCAGCATCCATATACATAGAACGGAACTTATATATCTCAAAATAACGGCCATTCTTTCCAACACGTTTCTGTTTGAAAAAGATTGGACCTGGCGATTCTATCATAATAGCAGGACCTACAAAAATCATTGCAATAAACATAACTATAAGTCCTACAATTGCTCCGAGAATATCTATGCATCTCTTAACAAGCATTCCCTTCCAGTCATATATTCTGTTAGCAAATGTAATAACAGGAACTGCTCCTATGTAACCCAGCTTACTGTCAAAATCCTTATAGCTGTCAAGAATCTCAAGCTTAAGATTAACTGTTACACCCATATCCTCAAGTTCCATAACCATAGGCTTGATACTTTCGCGTGTCTTGTAATCCACATCAATAAACACTTCATCAACAATCTCATTCTTAATATAACGCATCATTGAGTGGACATTGGCAACTACAGGAAATCCTTCTATTGACTGACCTGTCATATCTTCATCAGTAATTACAATACCATCTATACGACGCATCCAGTCATTCCTTGCCACAGCTTTAGTAAGTGTATCTTTTGCCCTGTCTTTAATAGTGACAACAAGTATACTGTTAGCACGCTTTCCTCCATTACGATACTTCATATATACTTTAACCAGCAACCTTAATAAAAACATAAGCACTGTTCCCATAAAAAATGTAATTACATACACACTTCTTGGAACACCCTGTACTGTTTTGCTCAAAAGTTCATAAACAGCTATAACAGCTGATGAAATAAGACTTTTCTTAATAACAGAAACTAGTTCTTCAAATTTGCCACGATTAAGTACATCGCCTTTAATGTTACAGAATAAAGCAGCTATTAATACAGCAATAATAATTGTAATAATATTGCCATTAAGAACACTCATTATATATGGAAATGTATTATTTCTTATTCCCATCAGCCATATAAAACCAGACATGTAATAAGACATTATAAGCGCTATTGCATCTGTAATAAATATTAAAACATTCTGAATACTCTCTTTGGTTTTGTTTACATTAACCATACGTTAATTGGTCTTACCCTCCCCGCTATTTTTTAACTTTTCATAACAAGTCGTGTATTAATACTTCATATTAAAATATACTTTCCCCAACTGAAATACGCTAATCAGCTCACATTTCAAAATGAGCCTTGCTAATTATTATATAGTCACATATTAAAAATATCAATATATATTTGCATATTCTGTAGCAGCATTGCAATAATGATACATTGCCGTCATAAGATTCTTTAGTGCTGTATTATCTAAATATTTATCGACATATCTGGCGTAAACATATGCACCATACTCAAGCATCATTATTTTATCTTCACTATCTCCATTCTTCTGAACGTATATATTAACATTATCAGCAAGCTCATACGCTTTCACATTACTGATATCTATATAATATAATGAAGCATCTGTCTTTTGTGGAACAATGATATTCTTGTTTCCATCTTTATCCTTCACATAAAATGTATAATTATCAATATTATATCCGTCTGATAACTCAAAATAATTCCTTAATATTGTATCTGATTCAAGAACAAGAGAACTTCCATAATAGCTTATTCCTGAAACACTGTCTGCATTAACCAGCTTTCCTGTATATGTATTGAATCCAACCATATCCATATTCTTATCATCATCCGTCATTATAGAATTGGCAGGATTATCTGTGTTATATCCAAAATACTGCTGTGCAGCTGTTCCATAATTAAGCATTGCTTTAACTGCATTTACAGCTTTATCAGAATAAACTCCACTTGCAGCATTAATTACAGATTCAGCATAATCTGTTACTGAGTATGTATGAACTTCACCCTTAACCCCATTACTTACGATTCTGGCACTTACCTTATCAGCCATCTGCTTTGCAGCTATTCCGCAAGAGAACACATACAAACCGTCGGATGTCTTTCTTGCGTCAGCTAACATAACCTTTGACACATTTCCATCAGGCATAGTAAATTCCATGTATGTGCTGCTGTCATTAACCAGCTTATCCGGAAGGTTCATATAGAAATTCATATCAATCTTTCCGTCCATACTTAATGTATATCCTTCTAATACATCACCCAAATCAACATTATTTGATGTAAATGCTTTTATACAGAAGTTATAATAATATTTTCCATATCTGCCATAACCATTATAATAATAGCTTCCTTCACAGTCAGAATCATAGCTTACTACATTTTCCCAGACCATCTTATCATCAGTTTTCCCCGGATTAGTGCTCTCTGAATACGAATATTCAACTTCAAATGCCTTCTTATCAATATTTACAACAACTGCATAATAAGTTCCAGGATTGAGAATCACTTCTTCCTCCAGAGGAATAGTGTGTATTCCTGCAAAAGTTGTTCTTCCACTTGTACTCGCCTCAGCATGCTTAGTCCCGCTTAGCGGGTTGGTGGCATCCTTAAGGTCAGTATATATATCAATTGTATATCCAACATCTGCTGTCTGTGTAAAAGATAAAGATACTGACTTAAGAGTTTCAGATGCAACACCTTCTTTTTCTGATACATAAAATACATTAGCTGCACCTGTATAATATCCTACTGTTGCTGTATGCAACCCGCCATCAAGCTGATAATTATTATCCAGCCCATCCTCTGCTGACATATCAAATACCCAAACAGTATCTGCAAGCGAATAAGTTTCATATGACATCCAGAAATAATCAAAATAATCTCCCCAGCTGTTTCTTATAAGCCATGCACCATTATTTGAAGGCTTTGTAGTTGTCGCAAAATTATCCCTGGAATAATTATCGTCCCAACCCACAATCATAACTGCATGTCCACCACCTGAGCTTACAATTCCCTGCATATCATAATATGAATTATTAAGGTGGTTCTCTCCTGCATAATAATGAGTATAGCTTGCACCAACAGCACCATGCTCCATAATCTGCTGCTTAACAACATCTGGCTGCTCCTTAACATTAATCCTGTATGCATTCTGTAAATGTGCCACATCATAATCATAAGCATATTTGTTATCAAGACCATTATTATATACTGTCTGGGCATCAGCATATGGAACATCTGATTCATTGACAGCTCCTACCCACTGGCTGAGTCTCTTTACTGCATACTCGTAGTTACCACCCTTTTCCAGATATGACATGCTGGTATTATTATTATAATACTTAGAATAATCCCCTTTGGTTCCACCGAGCGGATCAATAACTGAGTTAAATGTAAAATGTATAAGCTGCAATTCACTCAGGTCAACACTAGAATCTCTCTGACCCTTAGCTATAAGGTCAAATTCTTCAAGTCCTATAGACGAGAATGCCCAACATGTTCCATAAGGATTCTGATTTCTTGATGGGTGTTCCTTCTTATATGAAGAAACATCCTCTGGGTATGCCGATGGTACATTTCTCTGTGCATATGTTGCAATATCCGATACATATACCGGAGCATCACTATCAAGACTACTTGGTATGTAACTTCCTATATACGCAGAATCCACAGACTGTACCTGCTGCGAATAATCTTTTGCATCAATTGCGTCTCCATTTACAGTCATATATCCAATAGGACTTGTAATAAGAAGTGCACTTAATAATAACGCTGATAACCTTTTAATTCTCATATAGTCAATTCCTTTCTCTATTCAATTAACACGTATGTTTCATAATAAAATAATATCATACCTTCATATAAGTTTCTATGTTTTTCGTTAAAATATTAATTATAATTATCTCTTATCTGCTCCCTTGCATTCTCCACACTTTCCTCATCAGGTACCATTATGTATAACGACCACTCTGGCATTGAATATGTTGTTGATGAATAACTTCCAACTCCCGTAACACTTATCTGTGTAATATTCCATGCTGCCATATCATTAAGCTGTGTCTGTGCAAGATCTGCAATAAAGTCGTAACTCATATCTGTAATTACATTTTTAGATACTTCTGATAATACAGATGTATAATTTGATATAATTGCCGGAGAACAAGCTTTTTTAATTGCTGCCTCCATTATCATCATCTGGTTACGGCCTCTCTGTCTGTCCCCATCTAAATATGCGTATCTTTCTCTTGCAAATGCAAGTGCCTGCTCACCATTAAAATGATTAACACCATTATGTACTGTGAGATTTCCAGCCTGACTAAGAGTTGCTGAATAATCAAGTGTCACATCAACACCTCCGAGTGAATCAATTATTTTCTCAAATCCACTGAAATTAACTTTTACATAATAATCAATCTGGATACCATAAAGCATCTCCAGAGTATTTCTGGAACACTCAATTCCATAAACACCTGCATGTGTAAGCTTATCCCTGACACCATTGGATATAGAAAGTGGAACATAATAATCTCTTGGCGTATTAATCATAAGAATATTGTGTGTCTTCTTATTAATAGACATAATAATATTGACATCACTACGGCTCACCTCATTAATACCGCCTCTTGAATCAATTCCTGATATATATACATTTATAACATCATCACTTGAAAGATAATTATCTATAACATTCTCTTCTGTCGTTGCCACTTTAATTGTAAATTCACCACTATATATAAGCTTCACATCTGACGCAAACCCGATGAAATCTCCCATCTCATCAATCATTTCAATACTGCTTGTTTTCATAATGGCAGCATCAATCTGTCCCTGCAGCAAAGCATCTGCCAGCTCCATTATATTAGAATACTCTGGATACTCCGCCATAAATCCACCTGCACCCATCTTTTTAATAAGCTCATCAGTACTTTCACGATCCACAGCTGTTCCTATACCAATGGATTTATTATTAAGCATATCTACGCTGTCATATCCGCTGTCGTTAAGGACATACACGCCCATAACAATTTTTTCTTCCTGAGTTGTTGTAATCTTGTTTATCATATGTCTTGTCTGATTAAGGTAAATGCTTCCCATAATAAGCACAACAATCATAATAATGGCAATTATCTTCGTAATAATTCCTGGAACAAACCACTTTTGTGTAAATGCTGTTACTGCCGTTAGTATAACAAGCACTACTGCAGCAATGATGCAATATTTAACTGGAACAACCCTGACATTTATTAAAAGATCTATAAACACCACAGATACTGTAAGCATAATAATACTTATTGACAGTCCAGTATATTTTAATATCTTCTTCATACATACATTCTTTCTTAAATCTAAAAAAGACGACACATTTGACTTATGTGCCGCCATCATCTCAATAACTAATTATTATCCCCATGTCCATAGTACTTGCCATAATATTTGCCATAGTACTTACCATAATAAGAATTTCCTGCCATATCAACTTTATTAAGTACACAGCCAAGAAGCTTGCACCCTGTCATCTCAAGCTGTTCCTTAGACTTTCTTGCAAACTTATAGCTTATATCACCTGCTCCGATTACAAGAATTCCGCCATCACATACTTTAGAAATAACAGCAGCATCGATAACACTTCCTATTGGTGGTGTATCAATAATAATCATGTCAAATGTAGCTCTTGCTTCTTCTACCATCTTGGCAAATCTGTCGTTACCTACAAGCTCACTTGGGTTAGGTGGTACAGGTCCTGCAAATATCATGCAGAAATTAGGAACATCACTTACGCATATAACATCCTTAAGTTCATTCTTTCCTGAAAGATAATGAGTAAGCCCATATTTAATCTTACCCTTCTTACCTCTGTTCTTCATAACTGACTTTCTTGTATCTGCATCAATAAGCAGTGTCTTCATACCATTCTGTGCAAAAGACATAGCAAGCTCAAAAGATACTGTACTCTTTCCCTCACTTGGTGTACTGCTTGTTATAAATATTACCTTATTATTATCACCAGAGAATTCTATGTTAGTTCTTAACATCTTATAAGCTTCTCTGGTCCTGAAATCAAGGTTGCTCTGTTTTACTGAAAACTCCTGCATCTCTAGTCCTCCATAAACTCTATGCCATCAGCATTTCTTTTACTGTTCTTGTTATTAGTGTTCTTATTAATATCAGATGATTTAAAACTTCTTGCCTTCTCATCATCAGTGCCAAGTACTACTTTCTCTTTACCTTTCCGGGGAGACCTCCTTCTGCTGGCAGTTTCTTCCTCAGCCTGATTCATAGGAATAAGTGCAAGTGTACTGATACCTAAATATTTTTCGATATCCTCAGAACTCTTAATAGAATCATCAAGCAAATGCTGTATAACAACAACGGCAACCGCAATTATAATACCAATAGCAGCTCCAATCAGTGTCCACTTAGGAACTGATGGTGAAACAGGGCTTGTTGGAAGATTAGCTGAATCAACCACATTAACAGCCTCAATATCCATAACCTGTGTAATATGCTGTGCTGCAAGATCTCTTACCGCATTAGCAACCTTCTGGGCCTGCTGAGGATCCGGATTTATTACTGTAATAGCAATTATTCGTGTATCATCTGTATTAGTTGCAGATACCTTTCCAACAAGGCTTTCATAAGTTTCATCCAGATTAAGCTGTTTAATAACACCTTCTATAACATAACGGCTTGTAACAAGCTGTTCATAATCCTTAGAAAGAGTTGTTGAAAGCTGTACATCACTATAAGTAACTGATGTACTGTTCTGCTTATTAAGGATGTAAACCTTAGTTGTAGACTGATACTGAGGTGTTATAAGAAAATAGCTGTAAAGAAATCCTACTGCACCGCATACAACAGCTGCCAGTATTATAATCCACACCTTATGAAGCAATAACGCAAATATTTCTCCAAGATTGATTTCAATCTCATCTGTACTCTTATTAGTTTCCATCATTAATTCTCCTTTAATTATTCGTATCTGCTAACAGCCTGTCAAATGCATTGCCATATAATATACTGTCAACATACCCCTCATCATATTTTTTATAAAGCATCCTGCTGCACTCTTTCATCATAGGTGTTCTGCTGCCCTCACAACGATGGGCATCTGTTCCTACATAATCAACAAGCTGTTCTTTTAATAGCTTATGTACAAACTTCTTAATTTCTTTACCTGTATCTCCGGTAATGCTTGATGCATTAACCTGAATCTCTACCCCCATGCGGCTGAGTCGCCTGACATTCTCAATGTCATCAACCATACATCCATATCTTTCAACATGTGCTATAACAGGCTGATATCCCTCACTCATAATCTCATCAAGAGAATTTCTTATATACTGATATGGATCAGATGGCATGAATTCAACAAGAACATAATCAGTTCCGTTTATTCTGCTTATCCTTCCATTATCAAGTTCCTCACACATCTCATCATGAAACAGAATCTCATTGCCCTGGTAAAGCTTAATATCTGTTCCCTGTGCGGCTGCTTCCTTTCCAACAGATTGAATAAGTTTCTTAACATTCTGCGGTGAAGCATTACGATGCCCACTTTTAAAATGTGGAGTAGCAATCATGTGTGTAATTCCCTCTGATTGTGCTATCTTAAGCATCTCAAGAGTTTCTGTTATATCTCTTGAACCATCATCTATCCCTGGCATTATATGACAATGTACATCAACGATATACTCTGCATTTTTCTTATTATTACCAAACAACATACTATTCCTTATACTATCTTATTATTAAGTAAACCTTAAATATTTTATCAATGTACTTAGAACATGTCAACCATTGATACGAATATTTTAGAATTTGGTCAAAAAACTCAGGGAACATATTATTTCCCTGAGCCTGTGTTTTTATTATCCAATTAATTCATAGCTTTCATTAATTTTCCCAGCCTTAATCTGAGCCATTCTTTCCTCAATTCTGCTCTTAACCAGCTCAGCGACCTCTTTTTTCTTAAGCTCGCCATACTCTGAATAAAGAATTGGCTTTAAGAAATGTACCTGTGTATCTACTCTTTCAAATGTATTGCTGTTCATGGATTTATACGAATCAAAAAGTGCTATAGGAACGATAGGTGTCTTAGTCTGTAAGCTGCACGAAAAGCAGCCAGCCTGAAATTCCTGAAGTTCATTCTTATTGTCAGTGTAACCTCCCTCAGGAAATATAAGGAAATTCCTTCCTAACTTGACCTGTCTGGTAACATCCATAATAGCCCTTACCTTGTCACGGTTATTGTCAAGATCAATAACGACTGCATCAATAAGACCACATACCTGACGGCTCATAAGTCTTTCAGCCTGCTTTTTCCCCCAGAGGACACCACACGGCTTTTCCTGTGCAAGAATAATTCCCAGTGCATCATATTTGCCCTGATGATTAGGATACATTATGTAATTGCTGTCCGTTGGAATATTTTCTCTGCCATACACTCTGGTTCTTGTTCTGGCATGCTTTCTCATGTAATTAATAATCCACTTGGCATACACAAACCGTTCAGTTTCTGAATAACGGTTCTTGTTGGTAATCATTTTATTAGCCTTAGGTACAGCATGAAGCACCATGTGCCAGCTTGATATAACAGTACATTTGAAACGCAGATTAAACATTATAATTCCTCATCTTTCTATATAATACCTGCTGCAGATGCAAAATATTTTTCGAAATCACCACGAATAAGTGCATATCCTGCCTCATTAGGATGCATCCCATCCTTACTATAATATGCCTTCATGTTGCCAAGTGCAAGAAAGCTCTCACGAAGACTTAATATTTCACAGCCGTTTTCTTTAGCTGTGTCTCTCATTATGTCACCGTATCCGGCATATTCATCCTGCATCTGCTGAACTGAGTTCACATATTCTGACATAATATCTTTGTCTGCTCCACTTTTAAGCAGATGCGACAGATACACTTCAATAGCAATCGGTGGTGCAATTACTGCTGTTACTGCTGCTCCCTTTTCCTGTAACAAATGTATCATATCCTCATAATTCTTCTTAAAATCCTGTGGGGCAACTCTGTGCCTATGTTCATAATCACATCTGCCCTCACATATTGACTTCCAGTTATAGTCGCAGTCGTTACCGCCGCATTCAAGAAATGCCACATCAGGTACCAGATGACTTGACATTATCTGTGTAAGCCACATTTTTACTCTCTCTGATGTAAATGTCGGCATCGCAAAATTTAAAAACTTCATATTATACTGTGCCTGCATTGCCTCAAATCCAATTGCATCTGAGCTGTGATAATTCCATGCTTCATCCGGCATAACTCCTCGCATAAGTGAGTCACCAAACATGTAGTATGTTTTCATAACCCGCCTCTTATCTTAAATTAGGAGCCGGAAGAGGATTCTCTGGTGTAACTGCATCCCAGTAATTGTTCATAAGCTTCTCTAATGCTCTCTGTGGAATCATTGGCTGCGAAGCATAATCAATCATATCCTGAGGGATATCCTCACCTTTTCCCATAACCTTACCAATTTCTGTATATCTCTTAAGATATTCATTAATCTGGTTTACCATTGGTGGAATTGCAAACATTTCACTCTGTGGACAAAGGAGAGCCTGATATCTGCCTTTGCCATAGATAAAATTAAATTCCTTGATAAGTGCGTCATATATCTCATATGTTCTTCCATATCCGCATGATGATATAACATAATACTTCTTATCACCCATATCATAACGGAACTCGTGAAATGCATCATCACCGATATCTCTTACCTTACCCTTGTAAGTCTCCATAAGTGGCATGATTCGGTCAACAAATGTTTTCATTGGACCCGGCATGCCAAAGAAATACAATGGGAAGCTGTATATAATAACGTCAGCGTTCATGAACTTGACATGAACATCCTGCATAACGTCATTGATAACACACTGACCTGCTGTCTTTCCCCAACAGCTCATACATCCCATACATGGCTTAATATCCATATCTTTAACTGTAAGAAGCTCAATCTCTGCTTCTGGATTAGTCTCCTTAAGTCCCTTAAGAACCGCATTCGTCATCTGCATAGTATTACTCTTAGGTCCTTTAGGGCTTCCGTTTACTACTAAAACCTTCATTATTAATCCTCCTTGTTTTCCGCAGGAAAATCCGAGCCTCTCTAGCGAGGAGAGGATTTGTCCTCCATAAACTTCTCAAATGTTCTAAACTGTTTTCTCATCGTGTCATATCCATACTGATAGCATTGAAGAAGTTTTTCATTATTATTCTCAAAGTGTCTTATCATCTGCTCCTCCGGACGGATAACAAAGACTTTCCCCTCTTCCACAAGCTTTTTCATGAACTTATCCTGCCTGTCATAAGCCTGCCTTCTGTGTGCCATAACCTCACAAAGCTCTGGGTATTTCTTGTAACTCCACTCGATAAGCTTCTTTACCTTAGAATAATCCGTAGGCTTAGAACCCTCTGGCTTGGTAAGTACAACAACAATCTTATCGCACCCTTTCTCAACTGCTCTCTCAACCGGTATCGAATCAATGATGCTTCCATCAAGATAATGATAGCCGTCAATTTCAACAGGTTCGCATATAAATGGTACAGAGCAGCTTGCCATCTGACACTTCAGGAATTCATCTTTAGTCTTAAAATTCCCTTTATACTCAGCCTTTCCAGTCTCGCAATTAACAACAACACTCTCACACTCTGTCTTAGATGCGAAAAATGTGTCAAAATCATAAGGAATATCTTTAAGTGCATATTCGGCTACCAGCATTTCAAGATTAAGAATCTTCTTATTCTCGAAAAGCTGTCCGACTCCATAATAGCTTTCAGCATTTTCATGGGTAATTATCTTTTTCGTTCTTCCTTCCTGTCTGGATACATAGTTTACTGCATTACCTGCCCCCGCAGACACACCTATAACATAGTCATAATAAATGTCCTTCTTAAGCATGTAATCAAGAACTCCGGCTGAGAAAATACCTCTCATAGCCCCGCCTTCCAGTACAAGCCCTGTCTTTACTTTGCTCATAAGCGCCTCTTATTTAACGTTAGCTTCTACATAATCAACAATATCTTTAACAGTTTCAAGCTTGGCATCAGAACTGAATCTGATCTTGAACTCATCCTCAACAGTAATAGCAAGTAACATCATATTAAGAGAATCAACTCCTAAATCTGTTGCAAGAACACTGTCCATTGTAATAGTTGCCGGGTCGCACTGTGGCATAACCCTTCCAAAAATTTCCTTTAATTTCTCAAATACCATGATAAAATCTCCTTTTGATTTATTTTATGAAATCCGGTGGGTGGGGTGTGCAGACGACGGACGGTTCACGGTTTATGGGTTTATGCTCCAAAAACACGCTCCCGCTCGGCTTCGGACGCAGCGGTCACTAAGCTCCTGCTTCGGTGCGAGGACTTCGTCCTCGCACCTCGCATTTGCTAAGTGCCGGCGTCCTCAGACGGTTTTTTCCACACAAACCCATAAACCGTGAACCTACGACTGACACCTTCCCGGATTTTATTAACTAAATGCGGGATCGCCAGCCGGCCGCAGCCCCGTCCGTCCTGTCACTACCTTCCGAGCTGCTCCACTGCCTCCCGAAACCTCGCACACTCACCTGCGAGATACTCCGCATTAAGCCCTTTTCCCTCTTTAGTAAGTTCCATCGGCTCGCCAACATACAGCTTAAGTCTCTTCCCAAACAGCTTATGATATTCTCCGTCATTATATACCGGAACAATTTTTGCACCTGACATAACTGCCAGCATTGCAAAGCCCGGCTTGAATTCGTCCATAACTCCTGTCTTAGAAGTATGTCCTTCTGGGAAAATTATCATATTATCTCCTGCACGAAGATGCTCCGATGCTCCTCTTATCCATGTAATATCTGTTCCAAAGCGGTCTACAGAAATAAACTTACCACCGCTTGTAAGCCACTTTAAAATCTTCTTATCAGCCCAGTCTTTGGCTATTATAAGGACACTGTTCTTAAACAGCATATAAAACATCTGTCCGTCATTATGTCCCACATGATTGCCAATAAATATGACTCCGCCTTTTTCAATTTCCTCTTTAGCTTTTCTGCTCTGATAACATATCTTAGGTCTGAACATAATATACAGGTAAGCGTATAAAAGACCTCTCCCCATACTGGCTGTTACATTAATAAATGTATTTTTCTTTCTCATTTGATACCTCTTGCTGTCAAATCATTTATCCGCGTATTACTATTTAATCACAAGTTAATACACAAATGTTCCAATATCATACAATATGTTTCCAATCAGCATTGTATGTTTTTTAACAAATATTTTCAAAGGTCAATTAATTTCTTTTTGGCACTTATGTAACATTTTGTCGTATTTTGTTTACTATCATCCGCAAATGTTGTAAAATATAATTAACTGTAAAATACATTTTTCATCGTATTTTCATAAGAATTTTATATATATTTTATAGTCTGATTAATAGGAGGTCATTATGGCAAAATCTGATGAAATTAGTTTTACCTCTGCACATGAAATTAAAGCTGACCGCAGAATTATAAAAACTAAAAAAGCAATTTACGAAGCACTTGTTGAGCTTATGCAGAAGAAAAAACTTAATTCAATAACAGTTACCGAGCTTGCTGCACAGGCTGACATTAACAGAAAAACATTTTACACATATTACTCTACTGTCAACGATGTTCTTGATGAAGGAATTAATGAGCTTATAACATCTCTTAAAGATCTTTTGTGTGCTATGTCTGAGGATTATAATATGTTTTCACCTCAGACTTTATTTGCATTTCTTAATACAATTATGTCTGATGCAGATATTGCAAGAAACCTTTTTGCTTCGGACAATGGAAGCCTGCTTTTTAACAGACTCCAGAAAGCATTGCAGGAAACTCTTCTCAAAGAGCTGACAGACAAGGATATTAAGATGAATGTTCCTTCTGAGCAATATCCTCTGATTTCTAACTTTGTCGCTGGCGGAATGGTTTCCGCGTATTATGAATGGATAATCAACCCTGATGGTATCACTCTTGATGAAATGGCACGCACACTTACAACGCTTATTATTTCTGGCGTTCACGCATTTGCATAAGGAGAGCTTATGACTTTTAATGACAAATTTAAGTTTCTGATGGATATAACAAACACTAATAACACAACTCTGGCTGGTGCTGTTGGCATCGATAATTCTGCTGTAAGCCTGTATCGCAGTGGTAAGAGAAAATGTCCTCGTAATAAGGAAATTTTAAGACGAATGTCGGACTATTTTGCCGCTTCAATTAAACTCAGCTATCAAAGAAAGGCTTTGGCTCTTGCATCTGATTATAGCAGATTCAATCATTCCAGACCATTGCCTGAATATTCAGACATGCTTTACCAGTGGCTGGCGGATGAGCTTCCTCAGACCAATACACTGGTTGACGGCATTCTTAATGAAAATATCTCTTCATCAGGCACTAATAATATTATGGGAATAAAATCCATTGACGTAATTCCCAATGCTACCAGTATTCTTTATAAGTCCGAAGGAAAAAAACAGGCTGTTATCAGTTTTATCAACCATCTTCTTACCCTTGAAGACCACGGTACAGTATATGTATGGATTGATGATGATGTTTACAGTATATTTGATAATAAGGAAATTCTTAATTCTATACAGAAGCTTCTGCTCAGATTGATAGATTATGGATATACTATATGCCAGATTTCCCCTTCTCCTGTTAATACCACTCAGTTTTTTGAAGAGTTTTTCTACTGGGTTCCGGCATATATTACCGGACGGGTGAAATCTTACTACTATCCTCGCATGCGTGATAATCTGTTTTCAAAAATAAGCATAATTTATCCTCCGCATGTTGCAGTTTACTCTGACTGTCTTTCAACGGTAAGTGATAATTCATTTACTGTTATGACAACCGAACCTGCAGTTGTTTCAATAAAAGAGAATGAATTCAAAACATTTTTATCCTACTGCAGGCCAACCATGAATATATATGAATCAGCAGAGGATGTTTCTGAGTGTTTCCACCGTATATTAAACACCCATGTAAACCATATCCAGAAGGGATTGAGTCTTCCTCCAGCAGCCATGCCGGAAGAGCTGATAACAGAGTTTCTTAATAATAATCCTGACAGCCTTGGTGTAAATCTGCGTACCTCTTACCAGTTATCCACTGTATTTGATGATTTACGCAATGTTGATATATGTCCACTGGCAACTGCTGAAGAAGTTATAGCTGGCCATGTTCCGGTTATTTTCCCTGTTGTAAGACAACAGACAGCTGTATATTACACGCCCCGTTCATATGCAAAGCATCTGCAGAATATTATAAGAATTATGGATACACATCCTGACTATTTCTTTGTTCCGATACAATATGATCCAGATGATAACGTATGTATAATTGTTAACGAAGGATCTGAGGCAATGCTTATCCGTACAGCCCTGCCAAGCATGGTTTTTGACTTCAATCATCCACAGATTGTACAGAACTTTCAGGAATATCTTTACCATATTGCTAACGAAATTGGTTATTCGGATATCAATCGTAAGAAAATCCGGGCACAGCTCAAAGAATTAATAAATGTACTAGAAAAAGCATAAAAAATACCGGTTAAGTTCGTAATATAACAAACTTAACCGGTAATTTTTATTCTGATTACATCTTAAAATACTTCATATCTTCATTAAGCTGGTCTGATACTTCCTTAACCTTAGCTGCTGTTTCTGCAAGAATATTAATAGTTGCATTAAGCTCCTGCATAGAAGATGTTGTCTGCTGTGTTGAAGCAGCATTCTCTTCTGATATAGCAGAAAGATTAGATATTACATCAACAACGGTAACTCTTGAACTGTCGCATACTTGTGCATTTCCCTTGATAACATCTGTTCCATGCTTTGAAACATTAATGCCATTACCAACTTCCTTAAATCTTTCCTTAGTTGCTGCAAGCTTTTCATACTGCTCTCTTACAAGAACTTCTGTACTTCTCATAACCTCAAGTGTTTCTTTCGAATCATTCTGGAGATCTGTAATAATCTCCTGAATCTTACTTGCTGTGCTGTCAGATTGTGATGAAAGCTTCTGAATCTCTGATGCAACAACTGCAAATCCTTTTCCTGCTTCTCCTGCTCTTGCAGATTCAATAGAAGCATTCAGTGATAACAGGCTTGTCTGGCTTGCAATATCTGCAATAAGTGAAGCAGCATTGCCAATCTTATCTACCGATTCATTAGTTGTCTCTATCTGTTTTGCAATTCTTGCAACTGCATCAGTAGTTCTCTGTACTGCATCACTTAATTCAATCATTGTATCCTGTGAAGCATTTTCGGCTTCTTCCATGTTCCTAGATGTCTTTGTAAGGTCAGCAATATTATTAACTATCTGAGTAATCTGTTCACCCATTGTCATAATTTCATTAGTTGCTGTCTCAATATCTTCTGCCTGTGATACTGCACCCTTAGAAATCTCTTCTACTGCTGTACTGATTTCTCCTGCAGCAACACTTGACTGTGAAGCCATAGAGTCAATTGAATTACCTGACTCACCAAGATCTGTTGCAGACTTCGCAAGACTTCCAACAATTTCTCTTAACTTAATTATAAGAGTTTCAAGGGCTCTGCCCATGTCTCCGATTTCATCCTGTCTCTTAAGTACAGTCTTATCAACCTCTACTGTAAGATCTCCTCCGGCAACTTTCGTTACAGATACACTTGCTCTCTTAATCGACTTTGAAATACTCTGTGCTATAAATGTTGCCACAATTCCTACTACTATAAGTACTACTGCAGAAACTATAAGCATTGTTCCAACCTTCTGCATTATATAGTTTGTAATATCTGATGTAGGCTGTCCTGCAAATACACATCCTACAACCTGATTATTATCCTTTAGTGGCACATATACTGCACAGTATCTCTTTCCATCTACCTTATAATTAGTATCTCTATATGTCTTTCCCGTCTTAACTACATCCCACACTTCACTTGATATATCTGTTCCCGTTAATCTTGCTCCCTTATTATCAGTAAGCGTTGTAAGAACTCTCTTGGTTCCATATGTAAGTGTAACCTGGACATCATTCTTGGAGTTCTTGACATATATATCAAGTGCAGCCGGTTTAATAGTCAATTCTTCGCCACCCTTGAATAATCTACCGTTCTTATATTCATAGTTACCTTTAATATCCTCATAAGAACTCTGTACTGCCCCGCTTAACAGCTCAAGTCCATCCATGGCCTCTTCTTCCAGTCCTGACTTAAGACTGAAGACTGTAGTTGTAATAAGCCCCAGTACCATAACAATTACCGGTACAATAGCAAGCATAACCAGTCTGAATGTAATACCAGCTCTTCTCTTCTTTCCATCGGCGGCAACCTGTCTGGCTTTCTTCTTAACCTCAGCATCAAGCTCTTTCTTCTTTGCCCTGACCTCTTTTACCTTCTTACTATTCTCAGCCTTAATCTCTTTAACTTTTTCAGCTCTTTCGGCCTTAGTATGCATTTTCCCCATTATAAGACCTCCCTTTCCTCTTATTAAATTATTCACCAGAACAATCTTTTGTTCATATTGTTCTTTAAATTATACACCATTACGCCAATTTTAAAAACCTTTTTCTTGTCAAAATATTAAAGTTTCACCAAAAAAATGTTAAAATCCGCCTGTTTTCTTTTTCTTAAGCACATTTTCTTTTATATATGAAAATGTATACTCTTCCCCTTTATCAGCAAGCATCTTCAAAAGATTATGAAGAAGTGCATCTGTTTCCGGATGCATAATATAATGCCCAAGCCCCTTAATATAGTAATCCAATGGATCTGAATCCTTGTACTTGTCTTTATTATATATCCTGCTCGCTGCAACTCTGTCGCAAAACATCTCAGCAACATATTTCACAGGCATTTTCATTCCTGCAAGAATAGTGCTGTTACCATCGACATCGTAATCTATCCAGTATTCAAAATGATGTTTGTTCCTACCCTTATGATGCAGCCATGCCTTTGAAACACCTTCATCTTCACGCTGGGCATTATTAGGACTTCTGTGTCCATCCTGATAGTACTTAACTCCTGGTATGAACTCCGATGGTGAATATTTTGACAAATCATGCATCATTCCCTGCCTGTATAATCCAAGCTTAAAGCAGTATTTTCTCACCAGCCTTCTGTGGGAATTAACCGTGTGCAGATGCCCATTGAAATTATGCAGCAACTTCTTCAATGTCATACAGACTCATCCTCCATAATCATTCTTCTACATATCCCTCAGCGGTTCTGTCTATAACCTCACCTGTATCAGGATTAACTGAAATCCCATTAACCTCAAGTCTCTCGTCAATCTGAATTACAAGGCACTGTCTTCCATCAATTACCTGTGTACTCACAATATCTGTCTTATCTGAATTAATCTTTATGACAACATCCGGCGTTTTCACTTCAAATTTCTTACCAGATGAAACATTTGATGCAACAAGCTTTCCATGTTCACCGGCAGCCATCTCAAAGTGTTCCTCGAAATTCTCAAGCTTTTCTTCTTTAACACCACTTTTTTCCAACAGATCCTTCATCTCAGTTTTATCAAGCATAACCGGTGCCGGACTTTCCTGCTTCTTCTCTTCTATAATCTGCTCAAGATTTTCATGAATATTCTTCACAATCTCAAGGTCAGCCTCTTCACCAAGTGCCTCATTAACAAGTGATGTAAATGTTTCCTTCTGCTGCTTTGCAGGAAGCGGAACCGCACAGTCAAGCAGGCAGTCGATAAGCCCGTCCTCAAACTCACTGACATCTTTAGTATAGAAAAGTGTCATATCCTCATCTGCACTTCTCTTATTAAATGCCGGGAACAGAAATCCCACATCCGGTACATCTACCATATGATTCTGCTTCTTATCGTGGAAATTATTGTCCTCCTCATCATACCCAAGCCCCGGCTTAGAAAGATTCACATGACATATACTGCATAAAATGTAGCTGTAAACCTCATCAGATGCATCATCCATCTCTATATTATCAGTAGTAACCGCAGGAATATCATATACCTGATTAATTAGAAGAATCAGATAATTACCAACATAGCTGTAATTATTGATAATCCTGTCATAGAATTCGTTAAGAAGTCTGTCATCCTTAAGTCCGCTGTCTCTTAAGTTCATTAAAAATGTTCTTGCGCCCTCATCAGCATACGCATCGACATTAAACTTCATATCAACCAGATTCTTTCCTGGTGTTCCTGAAAGAGTCTTCTTAAATATATCAAAATATTTATGCTTCTCCTCTTCCGGAAGATTAAGAAAATTCTCATTAAACTGTGTTATCTTATTTCGCTCACCATCAACATAGCATCCGCATAACCTTAATATTCCACAATCCTCTAATGTATATTGTGATTTAATTTCATTAAGTTCTTTTCGTGTCATAACTAACTCCATCCTCTGATTATTTATTTACTCATAGCCGGTATTGTCTGAATGTAAACATATTGTGTAATTATATCATATACTGATGCCCACATGTAAAAAAGTTTCAATTCATGCAAGCATGATTACAGCGCATTTTTATATTCTCCTCGCTATCCGCGCATAAAAAACTTCCCCGGTTCTGGGGGAACCGGGGATGAGTAGAGGGGATAGAAATATAGTCAAATATAAGGAATTATGGAGTTATCCTTATATCTGTGTGTAATGTTAATTGTAAAATCATTCAAATTCATTCAAACAAATTCAATCTCTTTTACAATCATCTATATTATAGCATATTATTTTTGTCATTCAACAGATTTTTTGCCATTTTTTTAAAAAAACAGTATTTTTTGTCAGTTTTTCGTCAACTTTTGTGACATTAGTTGTCAATATTATTTAACTTTTGCTTATACACTTTTGCAGTTGGTGTTATTGCCAGTCCCCCTTCACCTGTTTCTTTAAGACATACCGGCATATCATTACCGATTCTTCTCATGGAATCTATAACCTCGTCTGCAGGAATTACGCTCTTTATACCTGCCATTGTCATCTGTGCCGCCGTAATTGCGTTGACTGCCCCAGAAACATTTCTCTTTATACATGGAACCTCAACTAATCCGCAAACCGGATCACATGTCAGCCCCAGCATACTCTTTAAAGCAAGTGCCAGGGCATTTGCACATCCTTCACTATCTGCTCCCTGCATATAAGCCAGTCCCGCCGCTGCCATTGCACTTGCAGAACCAATCTCTGCCTGACAGCCTCCTGCTGCTCCTGCAATAGATGCATTTTCAGCAATTACCGCACCTATTCCTGCCGCAATTAATAACGCTTTTACACATTCATCTTCTGTAACACCAAAACATTTTTCATAAGACAGTAATACAGCTGGAATAACACCGCATGAACCTGCTGTAGGAGCTGCTACAATTCTCTTCATGCATGCATTCGATTCCCCCATCTTTAATGCTTTTTCCATAACCACACCAATAAAATCACCACATATATTCCTGCCAGACTCATTATAAATGCGCATTTTATATCCATCACCACCAGCCATTTTACTTGGTGACCTCAACTGCTGGTCATATTGCTCATCTGCGCTCTTCATAGCCTGATACATCTTTTTCATCTGTGCAAATACATCTCTTTCAGACATAAGCTTGTCATGTGCCTGTCCCGTAAGAACAACCTGCCATAATTCCTGCTTATTATTAATACTTAATTTCACAAGGTCACTGATTGAATGATATTCTGCCATAAATCCTCCATTTTTCACCAATAATTATGCTAATCAAATTCTGCATTATGATTATTCCAAGCCAAGATAAGTCACCTTGACAACACCTTCTGCATGTCTTAACCAGTTAATTCCCTCCTCTGGCACTTCCTGGTCACACTCAAGCACCATAACTGAATTGCCGCCTCTGCCAGCCCTGTACAACTGCATGGCAGCAATATTAACTGATTTGTGTGCAAGCATTGATGTAACTTCTGCAACATGTCCAGGCTGATCCATGTTATGCACAACAAGTGTCGGATAATCACCTGAAAAATTCGTAGATATTCCGTCAATCTGAGCAATATTAATTCGTGATCCTCCAAGTGATTCACCAACAACTTCAAGATTCTTACCAGTTACAGATGTCAGGAAAATCTGGGCTGTATTCGGATGTGCATCTCTTAATGCTGATTCTCCGAAAGCAACCTCTATGCCATGCTCCTTAGCAATCTCAAAACTGTCCGGAATTCTCATATCATCCGGTTTCATTCCAAGAAGTCCGGCAACGAGCGCCTTTCTTGTTCCATGTCCTTTTCCTGTTGCCAGAAACGAACCATATAAAAGGATTTCTGCTTTTGCAATTGGCTCTCCCATAAGTTTTCCTGCAATATAACCAATTCTGACAGCACCTGCTGTATGTGAGCTTGACGGACCAACCATCACAGGTCCTATTATGTCAAATATATCCATAAATTATCCTTCTTTCCAAGATTTTAAAAAAGCCACCGCTCCCTATACAGAAGCGATGGCACCTTTGCTATCATTGTCTTTAGAATACTATTCCGGCAGTTTTTTGTAAAGTGTAAAATACATTGTTGTAAAGCTTGCCAGACCGCCTATTGCATTAGATACCGGCTCGGCAATAAACACTCCTTCAACTCCAAGTCCAAGCATAGGAAGAATAATTGTAAGCGGAACAACTATAATTACTTTCCTGAATATAGAGAAAAATACCGCCCTCTTTGCACAGCCAAGTGCTGTAAATGTCGACTGTCCCACGAATTGGAATGACATAAAAAAGAATCCAAAAAAATACAGCTTTAACGCATGTTCTCCTGAAACTATCATAGCCTTATCAGTCGTGAATACTGACAGAATCTCTTTCGGAAATATAATTACAGCAAGCCATGCAATAAGCATATATAAAAATCCAATCGCAGCCGTGAATCTTATTGCTTTTCTGACTCTTTCGTATTGCTTTGCACCATAATTGTAGCCAAGAACAGGTTGCGCTCCACTACCAAGTGTACTACCAGGGACAGAAAGAATCTCCCTGACTGAATTAATTACAGTCATAATTCCTACATACATATCCCCACCATACATAAACAGCATTTTATTACATACAATCTGTACAAGGCAGTTAGTTCCCTGCATAACAAACCCTGATATTCCAAGAGATGTAATCTTTCCAACCATCCCTGCTTTAAGAATCAGATTTTCTTTCTTTATATGGTAAAATGTTTTCTTTCCCATAAAAAAACTTAAAACCCACGCAAAGGACACACCCTGGCTGATTACCGTTGCTATCGCCGCGCCATATACTCCCATATGTAATCCATATATAAATATTGGATCAAGTATGAGATTAATTATTGCTCCAAGCATAACTGTCATCATGCCCTTTTTCGGATATCCCTGCGCATTAATAAATCCGTTAAGCCCAGTTGAAAGCACTGAAAATATCGTTCCTAAAAGATATATTTTAAGATACTGGTCAGCATATACATAAGTTTCTTCACTTGCTCCGAAAAGGAACAGTACTGGTCTTTTAAATATATAGCATAACGCCATAAGTGCCAGCGATGTAACAAAAAGCAATGATACAACCTGTCCTAGTATAAGTTCCGCTTTCTTTTCTTCTTTTGCTCCTCTTGCCATAGAAAAGAGCGGCACACCACCTGTTGAAAACAGATTTGTAAATGCCGCAACAAGTGTTGTAATAGGAAAAACCAGTCCTATTCCTGTTAAAGCATTGCTTCCAATAACAGGAAGATGCCCAATGTATATCCGGTCAACAACATTATACAGAATCTGTATAAGCTGAGCGACCATAAGCGGAATTGCCTGATTAATAACATTTTTCCAGACTTTTCCCTGTGAAAAATCACTTTGCATTACTATTCCTCATCACTTACATGTTCTTTAATATCTTTGGCATCTACAATGATATCTGGTGCTGTGCTGCCTGTAGAAGAAGTACCTCCCGCCTTACTTTTATAACCTGCCACGATTTCTCCTGCAACCTCTCCAATCTTATTTCCTGCTATTTTGATACCTTTTTCGGCAGTTTTCGCAGCTTTCATAGCTTTCTTGTCAATTTTCTTTTCTTTGACAAATGAAGAAGCCTTATCTGCTGCTTTGTTAGTAACATCTACAGCCTTTCCTACACCATTTAAAACCTTTTCTTTATTAATCAAACTCATAAAAATACTCCTTTCAAAGCAGCTAATCCCCAATATAACTAATATATACTGGATTCCAGCAGTTTTATATAACTGTCTTTCGCTAATATTTCAGTGTAATTACTGAATTTATCTTTTCCGTATTTAATGATATTATACATCCGTTGTCAATTCGGTAAAAATGTGCTTTTACTTCGTCATTTTTCAATAATTCTTTACAATAATCGATACTTATATAGTTAAATTGTGGACCATTAAAGTATTCTTCTGGCATAATCTCATATGCCGCATCAAGATAACTTATATTATGCATATGTCCAAGATAATCGACATCTCTTCTTAAAATATTATACGAAATCTCTTTATATTCTGTATCGGGAATCTCATTTTTAGTAATTTCTTCTGAAAACACACGTCTTTCTGGCTCAGATTCATACCTATCCATAATTTCAGCGGTTATTCTGACTGGTCTTCTTTTGTTAATATCCATATATATCCATCGTGAAGTTGCAATAATAATTGTCTCACCATTATTATCAAGCACTTTAAAATCTCTATCAGCAAAAAGCTTATTTGCAGATGTTGACCATGTATAAACATTTAATTCATCATTATATTCTGGACGCTTGATAATCTGTACCTGCCATTTCAAAATCACCCACGCACAGCCTGTTTTATTAATTTCATTGAGTCCAAGTCCCACTGTTGCTGAATGTAAGCCTGCAATATCCTCAAGAATTGTAAGAATTGCTTTGTTAGTAGCTTCATTTTCTTTTCCGCAATCTTCAAGTCCAATTCTGTATGTATGATTAAATACCATAATAACCTCATTAATCTTTTTTTATTCAATATTTTTGTTAATTATACAGTCACAATTACAATAACTCAAGAGATGTAATAAAGAATTGTGGTTACAGATTATCTGAAGCACTATATATTGTTATAATGTTTCACATGAAACATATAAACACATGTTCTGATTGTTGCTTTAATTTTATAATTTGCACTCAGTTCATTTTTCGTAATGATTTTCATTAATTTATCAATGTTTTATATTATTGTGAACTGAGTTCAAATTTTATAAATTGACTATTCATTATTCTCCTTTTGTTATTAATGTAAATTGCACTCAGTTCATAATATTTTGATAATATCTTTTATATTCAAATGTATCTTGTATTATATTATTCAATTTGATAAATCATTATTATATAATTGTTACTTAGTTGTTACCTACATTTCAGGATACATAATATGCCTATCTGATTATTATTTTTTATAATTATTAATGAACTGAGTGCAATTTTTTATAAAAAGTATAATTATGTCAAAAAATGAACTCAGTTCAAATATTTCTTAAAAACATTCCCGAAAACAATTGAAAAGAAATCAAAATGTTGTATAATAAACTTATATTAATATGCGAAAGGAAAAACTATGACAGAAGTAATTAGTTTGATTAACGAAAAGGGTGGAGTAGGCAAATCTACATCAGCAATTACAATAGCACAGATTCTTGCTATCTCAGAATACAAAATATTGCTTATTGACCTTGATCCACAGATGAATACAACTAAAATGTATGGTCAAGCAGAAGCTAATCCAGATATAGATTACAAACGTCTGTTTTGTGAGAAACAGAATAATAAAGATGAAGTTATGAACTATATAACTAAAACTGAATATAATAACATTTCTATACTTACAGCATCACGAGAACTTAACAGCCTTATTTACAAAATATATGACAAAATGAAAGAGGTTAATGTTGAATTATATTTACGCTATAACTTGAATTTAATTAAGGACGAGTTCGATTACATAATTATAGATAATTCTCCGTTCAAGTCATATCTAACATCATGTGCGATGTGTGCCAGTGATAAGATTATTACTCCTATTTGTGTCGATAATTTCTCATATGATGGTCTTATGTCTCTTTTCGATACTATAGAAGAGCTTAACGATAAATATGCTTTAAGTATTGAATTTGCTGGTATCTTTATGACAAGAGTGGCAGGAAGAACAACTCTTTTCAGACAGATGTATGAAAGTTATGAAAATATGTTCGGTGATAGATTTCTTCCAATATCTATCAGAAACTGCATAGCTGTTAATGAATCAAATACAACATTTGAACCATTATTATCATACGATAAAAAGTGTCCTGCATCCCTTGATTACGTTGAACTTGTAAACTATCTTGGACTTATGGACACAGCACATTACCGCAAGCTTGCAAGATATCTGAAAGGAGAGAAATAATATGGCTAAGAAAAATTTTAGTGCTGGATCAACAAAATCCGGTGTACTTAATAATGATGGTGGAGAAAAACTAAGAGAAATCCAGGCTAAGACACAATACAATTTTAAATATATTCCAAAAGATAAGATTATTCCTAATCCTAAGAATGAACAGTATACACAAGACGGAATAGAAGCACTCAAAGAAAGTATTCTTGTTAATGGTCTCCGTCATAACCTTTCAGTTTTATATGATGCAGAAACAGATCAATATCGTCTTATATCAGGTGAACGAAGATACCATGCTATATGCCAGATGACTGATAAAGAATATCGTGATAATTTTCCTGCAGGAATTCCATGTAAAGTAGAGAAATCCGACATATCTGATATTGATGAAGAAATTATGCTTATCTCTGCAAACCATGATGTAAGAGAATCAAGCATGGAAGTGAAGCGATGGGAAGTAAGCAGACTATTAGAACTTTATGAAGCCAAGAAGCTTAAAGGTGAAATTAAAAATATTCATGCTGAAATAGCCAGCCAGCTTAACATATCTGAACGACAAGCAAGAAAATACACAACAGCAGAAAAACTTATTCCAGAATTATCTGAACTTCTTAATTCCAATGGTATTGATCTTAATCAGGCAGATAAATTTGGTAAACTAGATGAAGACGCTCAGAAGACAATACTTTCAATTATTCAGAAAAACGGTACAATTGAAAATGCTGAATTCCAATCTATTAAGAAACTTTCTGAAGAAAGAGCAGATGAAGCGAGACAGTATAAAAAGCAGCTTGATTCAGCTACTAAAGAAATAGAAGATAAGAAACATACAATTGAATTGCTAGAACAAAAGATAAACGATTTTCAAAGCAATGGTAACTCAAAAGAAAAACAGCCTGATAAAGACGAGATGGTTAAATTTGCAATGCAAGCAAAAGAAAAAGCTGAAAGAGAAAAAGCAAAAATGGAAGCTCAGGTTGAAAAACTCAAGCAGCAGCAGAAGGAAAAGGAACAACGTCAGACTTCAATTTCCGATTCTGAACTTAAAAGAATTAATTCAATTGCGAAATTGGAACAGTCACTTAATTTATTAGAAAATAATTTTGATATACTAAAGAATAATAAATCAATCATAAAAAATGATGCAGAATTAAAAATACGTGTTGAAATATTAAAGGATAGACTTGTTGATTTAATTGAAAACCTATAATTTGACAATATAGGACATTTTATGATTTAGATACATATTTATATTTTCATATGATAAAAATTGAAATATGGGCAAATTACAAAGTCAAATTTTTGACGGATATTATGCATGAAGTACTATTTATGCATTAATATCCGTCTTTTTTATATAAATAAATATGTATATATATTATTAACAAGTTAACATATATTGATAAATGAGAAATCTTGAAAGGCAGATGGTTATTGATTTTGAGGATATTTAAGACGTATATGTTTTTCATAAATGCTGAATCTTTATTTAAATCAGTTATATATTTTTTTAAAAAAAAGTTTTTTTGTTTTTATATGAGAATTTTTATTTCAGAAGAAGTTTTTTTTAATTATTATTTGGTTCTTTTTGAGTTATTAATCGTCGATTTTTTTCCATGATTTATTAATATATTAGTCATTATTGCCACTTTTTATATTAATTTTTATCATATTTTTTAAATAAATGACATATATTTAACTTAAGAAACTAAGACCAGGTAAGGGGAGAAAGGATCTTTAGATAATTTATGCAGATATTAATGAAAAAAGACACAGAAAAAAGACTGTTTTTTAAGCAGCCTTTTTAAGATTATTAAATTGAGACCGAATTATTGTCGACAAAAGACCCGCAAGGTTATTTACAGTCTTTTCGTACATATAATATTCTTTATAAACAACAGACAGTGCATTTATCACAATTTCATAAGAATAGTGTAAGGAAAGACTTGCAATATCATCAATTTCAATATCAGTGAGCTTCATAAGTTTATAAGAAGCAACTGGAGTATTAATATTAAAAAATGAACTGAATTTCCCAGAAACATTTTCTCCGGAATTAACATAAGCAACATTCTGATTAAATTCCCATATAAAATTCTGCAGGATTCCTACATATTCCTCATGTACATAGGCCTTCTGATTCTTTGGAATATATGCTTTATCAATCTCGAACCGGACAACATCATCTTTAAATGTAACATTGAATATATCTGAGTTCTTCGTAAGCTTCGCTTTAATAACCGAAGGTTTACAGTAAGCTGGAAGAGTATTACGTATATCGCGGATATTCTTGTAATCAACACTTGCAACACCTTTTAATTCAGGAGAATCAAGACTTAAAAGTTCCCTTATAAAGATACGGAGTGATACCAGGGAATCTGTTGAATTAAGTTTTGTTAGAAGCTCCTTTGACATGACAAGAAAACCTCGCCCACCTTTATTGGCAGGAAGGTAATAATTTTCATAATCATTGAGGATAACATTAATAAGCCCATATTCATTCTTTGAATATGAGATATATGTATATTCTTCAAGAACCTTAAGATTATTCCATACAGTTCTTACATTACACCCGATAACAGACGCAAGATCACATGCATCCAGATTATATACAATTCCGTTATTATCAGGGTGATAAAAATGCAACAACAAAAACAGCTTAATGGCATTAGCCTTAAGCATAGGTCTGTAACCATAACGGTTTTTTTCATTATGGTAGATTTTCTTATACACGTTCTTTTGGATCAATGTCTTATGTGGACAACTTGCACAGGAAGCACAGGCATCAGCATAAGGCTTGCTATTTTTATCAAATGTATTGATGATAGCTTTGTATTTACATGTTGAACAAGCTGTATTACTATAATCAATGGCATCTACAGTAGTTTCAATTTCTTCTGTGTAATTCTTCTGGATACCTAAAGACTGGATTATAGCTGCTTTGCCAATATTCGCAAAATTATCCAAACATTTCACCCCCTTTTAGACCATAATTTAACAGTATTTAGGGTTAAAATCAAATTTGTCGTTTTACTCCATTTTTATCCACATTATATTTATTTTTATATTGTTTTACTCTGAATTTATCTACATTTTTTTAAAAAATGCTTGTTTTACTCCGTTTTTATCTACGAAATTTCTTGTGATTTTTTTTTGTAGACTTCAATTTACATATTTTGTATTTTTTACTCCAAATTTATCTACATTTAGGTGTTATTGATTCATATATAAAAACAAAAAATCCCGAATATCTAGTATTTAAGCCAAAAATGTAGACATTGACAATGATTTTAAGAAAAAAAAATGTAGAAAATAAATTCTATATATAATAATAATATACAACTGAGCATAGTTTTAAGCCATATTTTTTATGAAAATGAACAAATTTACTCCAAAAATGTCTACATTTTATTAATTTACTCCAAATATATCTACACTCTTACAGAGAAGTAGAGTTGATTTACTCCAAAAATATCTACATTTTTTAGCATCAGGTTACATAGTAATATTGATTATTTCGTTAAAATTTATCAAAATGCTTTAAATAGGGGAGTAGAGCATATTTTTTACACTAAAAAATAAAAATAAACGACAAAATATGAATAAATCGCATGGTTGAGGCAAATAAAAAAAGGATAATTGAAAATAATCAATTATCCTCCAGTAATCTACATCAATTTTTTAAATGCGAAAATGTAGACATTTATCCAAGGGTGTCAATCAAAAGTCCTTTGTCATTCTTATCATTGTCAGAATTAAGATCCTCGATCTCAGCATCAGACAACGGCAGGAAAGTTATGATAAATACACCATTCTTTAATTCAAATTTTTCAATAGCAATATGGTTATCGACAAACTCCTGAAGACTTTCCTGGATTAGCTGCAGATTCTTCTTTTTGTTCTTCAGCTTGAATCTTACAATCTTCTGGAAGTATGTATAACTGTATTCATTAACTCTTGTTTCCTGATTAGCAATCTGTTCACGCTTTATCGCATAGCATATAATCTTTGAAAGGTTATTATCAAGAACATCATAAGAAGCAGAAGTAATTGAGATAAGCTTCTTCTGAATAATTGCGTTGCTTAGGATCTCCCCAAATTGTGCTATGGCATATGGGCGCTCAGCATCTTCTTTAATTACAATATTATCAAACAAGTTGAAATATATCTTACTGCCTTCAGCTTCATAAGAGAAGTTATACTCTACCAGTTTACGGCATGAGTTACTTATCTTGTTAAGAACATTCTTACCTACATGATAATCAACGACCTCTTTACCCAGAGTATTTAGATCGACAACAACAGATTTCTCCTTAGAGAACTCCTGCATGTTAATATTAGATATAAATGCATTAACTAGCTTAAGGTCGTCAGTATCCATAGACTTAGGTGGTGTCAGTTTACCATTATCTACAGTGACCTCTAACAATTCATCTCCATCATCGTCAGTGATAATTTCCTTTAACAAATTATTGGAAGCTGTTTCCATCATCAGAGTAAAAGAAGATGGGCTGAATAATGGTTTATCTACAAGGTCAACTGGATACATTCTCAGGTAAGAATCAATGTTACCAGCCAGCTCACTTTCAATATACTTCCATGCACTTATAATTAAATCATTCTTAAGAGAATTATATATTGAATTATTAGTGAAAGAGTAGAGTCCGGGAAAATCAATCAAAAGACTTCCAGAATCATTCTTCCATTCATTAGCAGCTTCTTTTTTATCTTTGATAATATCATCAAGTTCTTTATCTCCATAAAGTTTAGCATACTCGTCAGGTCTTAATGACCTGGCCAGAGAAATAAAACTAGCAAGAGGATGTTTGGGATCATCCAGATTCATATTATCAATATCGTTATTGTATGCCTTATACCATCTGGCACGTTTCTGAAGACGCGACTTTTTTATCTTGTTTATAATTGGCATTAAATCTTCACGGCTCGTCTTGCCTTCAAGATACTCCATCAGTGTTTCGTCTATAAGCTCTGCAGCATTATCAGTAGGAAAGTTCATAAGATTTTTCTTTTTATTGAAAAATTCAAGAATCGTTGGGTTGATATGCTTTGCGAGCTCTTCTATAAATCGCCTAGAATACTGTTCCATATTAGCTCCTTCAATGTAAATATAAATACATTATACGGACTTTCGACATAAAAAGCAAATGTGAACTGAGTTCAGTCAGGAAGCTTTTCTTAATTATTTTGGGTTTTGTTTTATTTTATTTTGATTTCTAGGTGGAGGGATGGTATAATTTGTTTGTGATTAGACATATGTCGTCATATATAACCAAACTATACTACACTACTGCTTTTGAGAAAGGATAACATATGATTTCATCTAAATTTGAAAATGAAATATGGATATATTTCCAGACAAATTTACGTCCAAGAACACGGAAAGAATATTGGAATGTTATAAAGAGCTTTGATAAATTAACTGGACACGACCCAATGAAATTAACAAGAAAAGAGGCGATGAATTATTACAACAGCCTTATAGAGAAGGTTAACTCTGGCAGACTGTCATATAACACTGCAGTTATGCGACTTTCAGTCATGAAATCTGTATGTACATTTATAGAAACTTATACTGTTAATCATGGCAGACGATATGTTAATCATTTTGAAAGTATGTCTCTTCCAGAACAGGATAAAATATTGCCAAAAGATGCAATACCTGATACTAAAGAAATTGATAATCTTCTGAGTGCGGCATTAGATGCCAATGACAATAAAGCATTTTTAATATTTTCACTTGTAATTAAGATGGGGCTTACCAATCAGGAAATATGTAATCTGAACAAAGAATATATATGCCGAAATCAGACAGGACACCTATGTATTAATATGCCACCAAAGAATCATATAAGCAGATTTCTTATTATACCTGATGACCTTGGTACAATTCTTGATACATATATTGTGGCTGAAAATATACAGAGCGGCGCATTATTTACAAATATACGAAAAAACCGTATTAAAATGCGCGATACAGAACGTCTTCTTGCTTCATACACAGATAAGCTTGTGAAAGCCAAAAAATTGCGGAAGCATTATACAATGCAGACACTCCGTCATGCAGCTATAAGCTATATGCTAATGGGAGGAGCATCTAAAGATGAAGTTGCTTCATACACTGGAGTAACAGGAAAATGGATGAACAGGTATGATAAAATAATCGCTGACAATATTATAAATGTAGCTGCCAATTATAATGTAATTAATATCAACCCTTCTAAAATTGACAAAAATGTATTTGAATAACTATAATTACACAATGAATAAAATTCATAACTGTGGATTATACAAAAACATGTCAGGAGGGATATTATGATATATAAACCATACAAACATCTGGTTCAGTATTATGAAACAGACCAGATGGGAATAGTTCATCATTCTAATTACATAAGATGGTTTGAGGAAGCAAGGTCATTTCTTCTTGAAGAGAATGGCTTTGGCTATAAGAAAATGGAAGAATCAGGCATAATAAGTCCTGTATTATCAGTTAATGCCAGATATAAGTCTATGACTCATTACTATGATACTGTTATTATTAATGTCAAGGTTGTTAAATACAATGGTGTAAAAATTACGCTTGAATATACTGTGATTGATGAAAAGACTGGAGAAGTAAGATGTACTGGCGAAAGTGAACACTGCTTCCTTGATACATCAGGATGTCCTGTATCATTAAAAAGATCTTTACCAGAATTAAATGTAATGTTTATTAATATGACAGAAAATTAATAATATTCATAAACCGCGATATAGCAATTTACTATACCGCGGTTTATTATTTACATATACATATATTACTTAGATAAGACTCTCATAAAGCTTTGTAATCTCTTCTACGCTTGTTTCTCTTGGATTACCTGGACGGCATGCATCATCATATGCTGACTGTGCAAGGAATGGAATATCCTCTGACTTAACAATATCCTTAAGATCAGCAGGAATTCCAACATCAGCAGCAAGCTTCTTAACAGCATCAATAGCAGCTTTTCTGTATTCATCCTGAGTCATCTTTTCTGTGCCTTCAACACCCATTGCCTTGGCAATATCACGATACTTTTCACCAGTAGCAGGTGCATTATACTCCATACCTGTTGGAAGAATAATAGCATTAGCTACACCATGTGGTGTATCATAAAGTGCTCCAAGCGGATGAGCCATAGAATGAACAATACCAAGACCTACATTAGAAAATCCCATACCAGCTATGTACTGGCCTAAAGCCATTCCTTCTCTTCCTTCAGGAGTATTATCAACTGCACCTCTTAAACTCTTGGCAATAATCTCAATTGCTTTAAGATGGAACATATCAGATAATTCCCATGCACCAGCAGTAATATAACCCTCAATAGCATGTGTAAGAGCATCCATACCGGTAGCAGCAGTAAGACCCTTAGGCATGCTTGACATCATATCAGGATCTACAACAGCAACAACAGGAATATCATGAGGATCTACACATACCATCTTACGATTCTTCTCTGCATCAGTAATCACATAATTAATGGTAACTTCTGCGGCTGTACCAGCTGTAGTAGGAACTGCAATAATAGGAACTGCCGGATTCTTTGTATCAGCAACACCCTCAAGACTTCTTACATCAGCAAACTCAGGATTGTTGATTATAATACCGATTGCCTTGGCTGTATCCATAGAAGAACCACCACCAATAGCTATCAGATAATCTGTTCCCGCATTCTTGAATGCTTCTACACCTGTCTGTACATTCTCAATTGTTGGATTAGGCTTGATGTTAGAATATAATTCATAAGAAAAACCATTATCATCAAGAACCTTAAGAACCTTTGCTGTCACACCAAACTTAACAAGATCAGGATCAGAGCATACAAATGCTTTCTTAAACCCTCTTGACTTAACTTCTGTTGCAATCTCCTGGATTGCACCTGCTCCATGATAAGAAGTTCCATTCAAAATAAATCTCTGTGCCATAAAAACGCCTCCATAAATATAAAATTGTTCACTTTTAAAAGTTGACTATATTTTACTACTATGACAAAATAATAACAAGTTGATTTTATAAAAAAAGCATAATAAAATCATGATTTCTTATAAACAATTACCATTTAACTTCTGTCAGATAAATGTTATACTTATAACAATTGATTTTATGCAATTTATTAATTTCAGAACAAGAAAGAGAGGTACAAATTATGAATATATCAGATAAAATAAAATACATCGGAGTTGATGATACAACAATAGATCTTTTTGAAAGCCAGTATGCTGTTCCAGATGGTGTTTCATATAACTCATATGTAATTCTTGATGACAAAACAGCCATTATGGATACTGTCGACAAGCGTGGAATGAAAGACTGGGAAAACAATCTTCTTAATGCTCTGGATGGAAGGAATGCTGATTATGTAATTATACAGCATATGGAACCTGACCATGCTGGAAGCCTTGCCAGACTTATTGAACTTTTCCCTGAAATCACTGTAGTAGGTAATGCCAAGACATTTGTAATGATTAACCAGTTCTTTGAGAATATTAACATTAAGAATTCTCTTACTGTTAAAGAAGGAGATACTCTTAATCTTGGTTCCCACACTCTTACTTTTGTCATGGCGCCAATGGTTCACTGGCCTGAGGTTATGGTAACTTATGAAAGCAGTGAGAAGGTTCTGTTCTCAGCTGATGGGTTTGGAAAATTTGGGGCTCTGTCGCTTACTGAGAATGCGGACTGGGCATGTGAAGCAAGAAGATATTATTTTAACATAGTTGGTAAATATGGTGCTCCTGTCCAGACCTTACTTAAAAAAGCTTCGGCACTTGATATTAAGACTATATGTCCATTACATGGTCCTGTATTATCAGATAACCTCGGATATTACCTTGACTTATATAACACATGGAGCAGTTATCAGCCAGAAAGCAAAGGTGTATTTATAGCCTATGCTTCAATTCATGGCAATACTGCATATGCTGCCGAACAATTTGCAGAAATGCTTCGCAACAAAGGCGTTGATAATGTTGTTATTACTGACCTTGCAAGATGTGATATTGCTGAGGCAGTAAAAGATGCATTCAGATATGACAGAATGGTTCTGGCTGCCGCAAGTTATGATGCAGGTGTATTCCCAATTATGCAGGATTTTCTTCATCACCTTCAGGCAAAAGCATTCCAGAACAGAACAGTAGGACTTATTGAGAATGGCTCATGGGCACCTACAGCTGCAAAAACAATGCGAAACATACTTGAAACAATGAAAAATATAACAATTGTTGAACCTGTTGTCACAATTAAATCAGTTCTTAAAGAAACTGATATTCCTGCATTAGACCAGCTTGCTGATGCACTTAAATAAGTATTTCTTCATTATGATAATGAAATAACAATATAGTTAAAGAGGGTGTTTTTATGAACAATTTCGCTGTTATAACAAAAGCTGAACAGGACGTTGCTAAAGCAAAAGCACATTTATCTGTCCTTAAACAGAAGATTAACGATAGTAAAGCTAAGCTTGAAGAAGCAAAGAAAGATTATGATGATAATATCAACGCAGTATCATCAGATAATTCTGGTATTCATGAATATATACTTTCGGTTGATCTTATAAAAGTTGAATTGAATAAAGCAGAGGCATCCCTTTTGTCACTTAAAGATGAGATTAATAATGCTAAAGAAGCTTCTAAAAAAGCATCAGAAGTTCATTCTGCGGCTAAACAGAAGACAATTGAAATGGGAGACAGATTCTATAATATAAAAAAGAAAGCTGATACTTTTAAAGACAGTATCAGCAAAGTAGAAGAGAATCTCAATGCAAAAAAAGCCGTATATGATGAGTATATTGATGCGGCTGATAAATCACAGGATAAGATAGACGAAGCAAAAGCCCTGCTTAAAGAATTGGAAGATAAATATAATAAGGCTGTAGCTTCTATTCAGGATTTACAGGAAGAATACAATCGTAATTCTTCATTAATATCAGGCAGAAAGACGATGCTTGAAAAAGCAGAGGCTGAAGAAGCTGATAAGAAAAAAGACTATGAACAGATTCATTCAATTGAAACAATTAAAAAAGTTGCATATGACCGTACAATAGAGGCACAAAACCGCCTTAAGCCGGCGTATGATGAAGCTGTTAACGCAGAGAAATATGCAAAAGAAGAATATGAAGATGCTGCAAAATTATTAGAAGAAGCACATACTGCATATGACAATGCTGTCAATGATGAAGCTGCTAAAGAAAAAAAATATAACTCGCAGGTAGATATTGGCAGAGATTCTCACAATTATGACTATGATGCTGTGCTTGATAATCTTAGAGCTGAAGAAAAGAGCATTTCATTAATAACTGATTTTACAATTAATAATCCCGATATTCAGGATTATTGCAAGCACCTGATTCTTTATAATCTGACAGTACATGATTACAAAGACATATCATTTGGAGAATGGATTGTTAATCTTAAGGGATTATCCGGACTTGCATATATACCGGTAAGTTTCACAAAAAATGGTATCTCTGATAAAACTAATTATTCATGTGAATGCAAAAAAACTTCTGATAACAGAATTGATATATGTGAATGTGACATATCAGACATGTCGCATATTATTAAGAAACCATTCTTTACTGAAAAGGATTTTTTGAATGGAACAGATCTTTACCAGTTAAGCCTGAAATCTATTCAGGATGATATTAATAATGCAGAAATTGCCTATAACAAAGCAAAAACAACCACAGATAATGCAGCTGCAACTTTAGAAACGCGAAAAGCCGCAGTTCCTGGTCTTAAGACAGAATACGAAAAAGCTGTAAAAAATGCTGAATCAATAAAAATGAATTTTAATACACAGCGTGCTATGGTAAATCGTTCTAAAACTGAATATGATGAAACGGCCAAAGCTGCTGCTGCTGCATATAAAATCTATGAACAGTATAAACAGAAAGCTGATGCATTATTAGAAGAATATAACAGAGTAACTTCTACAACCTCTTCAATTAATATAGAATATGAAAATGCCAGAAAAAGTGTAGATAAAATACTTAATGATATTGACAATGCCAAAGATCATATAAAAAAACTTGAAGCATTTGATGAGGATTCAGCTTCTGTTCTTAATAATGCAAAGCTTGAATATGAGAACGCTAAAGCACAATATGATGAAGTCATTGCTGCACAACAGAATGCTGCAGCAAATATGCCTCAGGTTAAGGATGAACTTAACAAATGTATTGCTGATGAAGAAGCTAAGAAAAAAGCAATGGAAGATGCTCTTGCAGATGAGATGAATATCCACAAGAAAATCAACCAGACAAAAGAAAACATCAATCAGATACGCTTTAAACTACATGAAGCTGAAGAAAAACTTGGTAAAGCCCAGGCTAATTCTGATGAAAAAGGACGTACTTCTGAATCATTAAAACTTGCATATGACAATGCTAAAACTGAATACGAAAAAACCAATTATACATATACCCAAAGCAGCAGCATATGTAACCAGCTTTCTAAAGTATTCTACAAATTAAATTATGAAGCAACAAGAAGTGATTATAATAAAGCTGATTATGATTCTGCAAAATCAGCATATGACTCTGCACTTAATGAATTCAGTAAATTAACAGGTTTAACATTTAATTATACTGATGAAACAGATACTACTATAGATGAGGTATCTGATAAATCTTCTGATACAAAGGAAAAAGGGCTGCTATCTAAATTCTTTGGGTCAAGAAAAAAATAACATATAATGACAACTATATAACAGGATGGACTAATTAATGCTTTCAACAATTGAATCAATAAACAGCGTAATCAATAACTTTATCTGGGGACTTCCTGCAATGATATGTATTATCGGCGTAGGAATTGTCTTAAGTGTAAAAACCAGATTTATCCAGATAAGGAAATTTCCTTATGCAATGAAAATAACTATCGGGCGCATGCTTAAGAAGCGTAAAGCTTCTGACGGCGCCCTTACGCCATTTCAGGCTGTCTGTACAGCTTTAGCAGCAACTGTAGGTACCGGTAATATAGCCGGTGTTGCTGGAGCAATTGCAATTGGTGGTCCTGGGGCTGTATTCTGGATGTGGATATCCGCAATACTTGGAATGTGTACTAAATTCTCCGAAGTAGTTCTTGCTGTGCATTTCAGAGAAACTAATAATAATGGTGAGCTTGTTGGCGGTCCAATGTACTATATTAAAAATGGTCTTAATAAGCACTGGCACTGGCTTGCTTATTTATTCTCAGCACTCGGTGTTCTCACTGTATTTGGAACAGGTAATGCAACACAGGTAAATACCATAACAGCTGCTTTAGATTCAGCATTAATTAATTATAACATAATATCTGCTGATTCAACTCATATGATTAATCTTATAATCGGAATAATAATTATGATTCTTATTGCACTTATAATGATTGGAGGAATAAAAAGAATTGGCAGAGTTACAGAAAAACTCATACCATTTATGGCTGTGTTATATATAATTCTTGCCATCGGAGTTGTACTTGTTAATATTAATAATGTTCCTGCTGTATTTAAATCAATATTTCAAGGTGCATTTTCTCCTGCATCAGTTACTGGTGGTGCAGTTGGAAGCTTCTTTATGAGTATGAAAAAAGGAGTATCAAGGGGCATCTTTTCTAATGAAGCCGGTCTTGGTACAGGGTCTATTGCACATGCATGTGCTGACACAAGTAAACCAGTAAAGCAGGGCTTTTTCGGAATATTTGAAGTATTTGTAGATACAATTGTAATATGTACACTGACTGCTCTTGTTATATTATGTAGTGGTGTTCCGGTAGGATATGGTCAGGCTGCTGGTGCAGAACTTACAATATCAGGCTTTACATCTACATATGGAGGCTGGGTATCAATATTTACAGCTGTTGCAATGTGCTGTTTTGCCTTTTCAACAGTTATAGGATGGGGACTCTATGGACAAAGATGCATAGAATTCCTTTTTGGTCCTAAAGCAACTAAACCATTCATGGCTGCTTACTCACTTGTTGCTGTAGTTGGTGCAACAATGAATTTAGGTCTAATGTGGAGCATTGCTGAAACTTTTAACGGGCTTATGGTGATTCCTAATCTAACAGCAGTATTCCTGCTTTCAAACACCGTTGTACAGCTTTTAAAAGATTATTTTAATGGAGAAGGTAAAATAAAATGAAGAATATTTTACTGATAGCTACTGGCGGCACAATTGCTTCAAAAGATAATGGCAATGGTCTTACGCCATCAATTGATGTTAATATTTTACTTGACTATATTCCGGTAATCAGACAAAAATGCCATGTTACCGGAATATCATTAATGAATATCGATAGTAGTAATATGGATACAGCTCACATTAGTTCCATTTCAGAATGCATCATGAACAATTATAATGACTATGATGGATTTGTTATAACACATGGAACAGATACTTGTGCTTACACTGCAGCTGCATTATCATATCAGCTTGTAAATCTTTCAAAGCCTGTCATTCTTACCGGCTCACAGTTACCCATTGATGTAGAAAAAACTGATGCCGTCATGAATTTAACAAATGCATTTATTTATTCATGTGAAGATATTTCTGGAGTATTTCTTGCATTTTCTGAAAAACTTATAAAAGGAACATGTGCTAAGAAGATCAAGACGAAAAGTTTTGATGCATTTGAAAGTATTAATTTTCCATATATTGCAACAATCAGAAACAACATCGTTGAATATAACATTAATACATTTGAAAATATAATGACATCAGGCAATGGATTTCATATCAAAACTGATATGTGTACTGATATAGCAGTTATCACACTTTTTCCTGGAATGAATTATAATATTTTTGATTATCTTAATTTATCGTGCCGAGGCGTAATTATTGAGGGTTTTGGTATTGGAGGAATGCCAGATAATATTATAGAACACATTCACAGACTTACAACTAATGGCATATGTGTTGTTATTACAACACAATGTCTCTATGAAGGTGTTAATTGGGAGATATATGAAGTCGGGCGTAATCTTGCAAAGGAAAATGTCATAAATGGAAAATCCATGACAATTGAAAACCTTACAATGAAACTCATGTGGTCGCTGGCACATTATAAAAACATTACTGATGTAAAAAATTTTATGGAAAAGGAGTTATAACAATATGCTTACAGAACAAAGACATGAAATAATTCTTAATCTGCTATCTGAAAAGGGAAGCATTACCGTAACTGAACTTAAAGACATTCTCAATACTTCTGAATCAACAATAAGACGTGATCTTAATACACTTGATGAACAGGGCCGGCTTACCAAGGTATTTGGAGGAGCTGTTGAAAAGATCAATGGTGTATCTACTACCGAATTATCTGTTTCACAAAAAGCTGATGTAAACACAGAAGAAAAGAAAAAAATTGCAATGTACGCTGCAAGACTTGTAGTACCTAATGATTTCATATATATTGATGCTGGAACTACTACTGAATATCTGATTGATTATCTTGAAGAAAAGAATGCAACATATGTTACCAACGCAGTAACACATGCAAGAAAACTTGCAATTGCAGGCTTTAAGGTAATACTAATTGGAGGTGAACTTAAAGGATTAACAGAAGCTGTTGTAGGAAATCAGGCAATTATTACAATCGACAGAATGAATTTTAACAAAGGATTTTTTGGAACTAATGGTATTACCGAAAAATCAGGTTTTACTACACCTGATATTAATGAAGCACTCGTTAAGGAAACTGCATTCAACCACTGTCACTTCAAGTATATTCTTGCTGACAGCTCAAAGTTCGGGGAGACAAGCGCCGTAACATTTGGTAATATAGGAGAAGCAACAATACTTACAGACAAAAAAATTGGCAGCTTCGCAAAGCTGCCAAACATAATAACAGTATAATTATATCTGATATTACAGCACGCTGGCAATGATTTTACTTATAATAAGAACAAAGTTCCTGTCATAATCATTCCAGCGGCTTTTATGATTAAACACATCGTAGAAGAAATAGTATCTTCTATATTTAAATTCAAACCATGCACTGATGAAAGCCATTATATTACTGTCTGATAACTCATTATATAATTCCTTATGCCATGCCTCCACAGATGAAACAATACCGATTGACATAGAATTGTTCTTATTATATCTAGATAAAAATGCCTTATCATTAAGAATATTCGTCATATCCGGCATTCTCTTATATTCACCACAAGAATATATAAGCTCGGAATTATCATTATATATTCTCAGTCCATCAATCTCAAACTGCTCTAAAATATTATTGGCAACATCATCAATTGCATCTTTTCCTCTGGATACAAGTTCAAGAATCATGTCAGATACCACGCCTGACATATATTCTGAATGATCAGACAAATCAAGAATTTTATGAATATGCCTGCTATTATTCTCAAGTGAACCATGCTTGCTTTCATTATATATAATAAATCTGTTTCGTCCTTTTTCTTTTGCAAGGTACAGGCATTTATCAGCTTTTCTGAAAAGTTCCTCGTAATCCGTTCCATCTTTAGGAAACAGACTTACACCAACAGAAAGAGTAACTCCAAAATCTTCAATTCTGCTGTCAAATGCATATTGTAATTCCTTACGCATAGTTGTAAGAAGAATCCTCAAATCCTCTTCATCTTTAATATTATTAGTGAATATATAGAATTCATCTCCACCAAATCTTCCAGCAATTCCTCGTCCGTTAAGGTTAGCATTAATAATGCCTGCTATCTTACTTAATACTTCATCGCCAAAAAGATGACCATATGTATCATTAATGCTCTTGAAATTATCAACATCAAACATAATCATATAATGAATCTTATCATCTTTGGATGCAATTACTGATTTCGTATATTCCATGCATGCACGTTTATTAAGAAGTCCAGTGGCAGAATCAACAGCTTCACTTGTTGCATAATAAGGAATAACATCCGAAACACATCCATCAACAGTCTCAAGATAACCTGCAACAACAGACGTTTTATTTATTGAAAACAGGCTGTCACCATTCACTTTGAACTTGTACAGTTCATCGTTATGCTCATCAAGCGGCAGATAAACCATACAGCTGAACATATTAGAACCATTCTTTAAATAATTATAAAATGTAGCAAACTCCTTACGCTCTGAATCAGACCTTAATATTCTTAACATTCTTTCCCTAAACTGTTCCAGAGTTCCCTTAATAGGTGCATTGCACTGATTACCACGGTACAGATATATTGTAAACATATCCGTATAAGAATTGTAATCAAACAAATAATTTTTGTATGTAGAAAGTATTGTTCTGTACTTATTGACATTGTCCAAAGCCATAAGGTACCTGCTCTCAACTGCTGAAAGAAAATAACATCTGACTTCAATTACATTCTCACCTGACAGAATCTTCCCATTATTATAAATCACCATATCTGTCCAGTAATATTCACCAATTCCATTTCTTAACAGAATCAGCATTCTGCAATTCTCACCTGGCTTAAGCGTCTCAAAAGCCATCTTAAAATCCTTGAGATTATCCTGATGAACAATATCAAGAAAATTAATACCAACAAGTTTTTCTACAAAATGATAGAAATGTTCATCCGCATTAATAACTTCATAATTTCTTCTGATTAAAACATCACAATATGCAACACAATTCTCTTTTCCAAAATGATTCTCTGATATAATCATAGCTCACGTCTCCATCCTGATATATTATTATAATTGTAACACGAATATAACGAATTATCTAGTGAAAAATATATTAACTTATATATGTATATTTACTTGAAAAACACATTTTGAAAATGTATTCTATTAGTACATTTAGCACATACATCAGGGGGTATATATGGAGTACAAAGTAGCATTATGTGACGATGACGAAAAAATTGCCAGCAAGATAATGGAGGCATTTAATAATGAACTTCATGCACATAATCTTGAAGCCACAATTGATTACTATTCATCAGGGAATGTATTAATTGAGGCTGTAAAAGAAAAGCATTATAATCTCGCCTTGCTTGATATAGACATGACTCCGCTTAACGGATTTGACACAGCACAATCTATATGTTCCATTTCATCAGATACAAGAATAGTTTTCGTAACTTCACATGAGGAACTTGTATTTGATACATTTGAATATACACCATTCTACTTTATCAGAAAGAAATATTATGAAACCGGTGTGAAAAAGCTTGTAAACAAACTTACACATACAGACCTGCTCACCACTTCGGTTCATCTTGAAAAGAACGGTTCAATTACAAGCATTGACTCTGTAAGTATCAAGTACGCGGTCAGTCAGGATCATATGCTCAATATATATACAACCTCTGGAAATTATCAACTTAGGAAAAAGCTTTCGGACCTTGAAAATGAACTCGCCGGATATAATTTCATAAGAGTACATAAAAGCTGCCTGATTAACTACATGCATGTAAGAAGATTCGATGCTGTCAGTTCAGAAGTTATTATGAAAGACGGCTTCAGGATAAAAGTCGGACGCTCCTATAAAGATACATTTAAGAAAGGCTTTGTACAATACCGCCGTACAATGTAAGATAACATACTATGTTTCCATACATTTCATTTAATTATTCGCAATACATTCTTTTACTGGCTGTTGCAATAATATTTTACAATAATTCGCTTAATATAATCGGCAAAAAGAAGAGAGTATATCCATATATAATCCAGCTTATTGTAACGATTGCAGTACCGCTGCTTACATATCAGGCACAGAAAATGCTTTCAATATATTCATATCCGGTAATGCCATATGTCATATTCTCACTTATAATATATGTTCTGTTAATTATTGTCCTTAAATCATTCGCGTCAATAAGAAACGGCATGTTTAATATTCGTGATATCATAATTCTTGCATTGACTTTGATTACCGTATGTGCCGTATTTACAGTGACTATGAAAATGCAGCTTACATCAGGCAGCCTGCTGATTCTTCTTTTATTGTGCATACTGATATTTCTTATATACGAACTGGCTTTGTCACTATATATGGCAAACAGCAATAAAAAATATGCGGATAAACTTCAGGAGCAATTAACATCGGGAGAAGATTACATCAAAAATGTAAGCATGCTTGACCGTCAGATACGCTCAATAAAACATGACATGAACAATCAGCTTCAGGTGTTAAGCGGGCTTATTAATAACGGACAATTTAATGAAGCATCAGATTTTTTAAAACAGTACGGTATCGGTCTTGAAAAAACAATTGATTATATTAACACCAATAATCCGGTCATCAATACATTAATTAACAGCAAAATTGCATATGCCAAAAGCGAAAATATAATAACAGCAATTGATATTACTAAAGACATCAAACCTATGACCGGCAATGACCTGTGTTCTATTATTGGAAATGTGATAGATAACGCAATAGAAGCAGAACTTCACGAGGAAGAGTCTCTGCGCCAGCTTCATATTCAGGCATACTGGGACGATGAAGAAATGGTATTCCATGTAAGCAATTACATTAATGAAACAGTTCTTGACAGGAACTCTGGTCTTGCCACAACCAAGGAGGATAAGAACTCCCATGGTCTCGGAACTAACATTGTAAAATCACTTGCTAAAAGGAATTATGGAACATGTGATTATTACGAAACAGAGAATGAATTTCACTGTGAAATACGATGGTAGAATGCATATTTAAACACATTTTCGCAACTATACTAATAAAATATGTAACTTACGTCGTTAAACATGCATCTTACGACAAACCGCAAAATAACAGTCTTGTGCTTTAAGTACGGGGCTGTTATTCTGTTTTTAAGAGATAAGTACTTATTTAAAATAATTTAACAGGAGGACAAAATATGATATGTAAAAAAGCCATTAAAAATGCTGTCATATTCACAGCAATGCTACTAATTGTTGGTATTAATTCAACACCATTAATATCCAAAGCAAGCAACAGCTTTGGTGTAGCCTTCAGTGTAGATGGTGAAACTAAATTTACAGATAAACAAGAAAAATGTACTTCTTCATCTGTTCAGATGTTATGCACTGATAAAGATATTGATGGTTCATATTATTATGGCAAAGTATATGCTCATGAAAACGGAGAATATTATGATGTATCACATGGATATGAATACTATTTTGATGTCAACGAAACTCATAATATGCTTAACTGGGTAAATGAGGAAGGCTACACACATGCTGCCATAAGATGTGAAGCGTATTCTGTGGATGATTACCATGGTGCATGGTTTGGCGGTTACTGGTATCCGGATATCTAGGAGGCTTAATAATTGAAACTGAAAAAAGCAACTTTCTTTTTACTATTATTAACTGTGTTGTGCGGCTGCACAGCACAGCCTTCTAATGATACCAACAACATGTTAGAAACTAAAACATATCTATATAGCTATGATTATGAAACAGAGCCTAATGGAGAGTTAAGCACAGCTTATCACGAAGAAAAACCCTCTGTTGATTTGAATGAATCCAGAAATGTTGAAAAAGGAACTGTTAATTTCAAAAATAAAAACGCTATTACATACATAAAAATGAATGAAACATTTTCAAAGGGAAATTATGAATGTACCGTAACAGAAGCTTATAAAACAATATCTTCTGATTTTTTCTATACATTAGTTGATGAGCAATATCATGAAGCTCTAGCAAAAGAAATTGCAAAAAGACCATATATTTCAAAAGATACAGGAAAATTAATTAATGAGAAAAATTCTTTTTTCTGTGTAAAAATTCATTTGAAATATACTGGTTCTCAACCAACTAATATGACCTTTTATACAACTGGATACTCAAGACAGACTGATAATTTAATGTATGACCCAGGTTTACTTGAATTCATAGATAAAGCTTTAGCAAATGAGGAAAAAGATGTTTTATATCTCGAACCTGGAAAAGAGTACGATTTATGGTTTTTCTATCATGTATTAGGAACATATTCCAATGACAACACTTATTATATTCAGGGTGATTTTCAAAATTATAATGACCATGACAGTTACAATGGTTACTTAATTGAACTAAATAATTTAATTGAACTTGATTAAACATTTTTATAACTAACATCACTACACTTACTTTTATGGGGGAGGATTATGCACGATATTTTAATTCTGTTAAGAATAGAACTTAAACGATTATTTAAAAGCAAATTATTTTATGTAAGTCTTTTTATAGGACTTGCCTTATCTGTTGGAGGATTTATTGAGTGTGCGAAGCCGCATCTTAATATTACTAACGGCTTTAATGGGGGAGTGGAAACATATCCGTTCTCTGTATTTAATTCGTGGATGGGAATGTTTATGGGGCTTAAGCCTATATCTACATCTTATCTGTATATATTTATGCTGCTTGCAGCACTTCCGTATTGTGGATTCTTCTGCAGAGATAACAAGAACCAGTACATTCTGCAATATTACAGCAGAATGTCAAAGAATAAGATTCATGCTGCCAGATTCATTGCAACATTTATCTCAGGAGGACTTGTAACTATGCTTCCTCTTTTACTGAATCTATGCGCAACTATGATGTTTATTCCTGCATTGAAGCCATCCGGCAACGGCTTATTTATTCATTCAGGTGCGTATATAATGGGAAATCTTTTCTGTGAACATCCGCTTATCTATGTATTGATATATGTATTACAGTTCTTTATATATGGCGGTTCATTTGCACTTGTTTCACTTGCGGTTTCATTCTTTATCGACAATACATTTTTAGTAATAATATCTCCATTCGTTACCTATTACGGACTTGGTATTATCTCTACATTATGTAAAAGCGTAATGAATATTTATTCATTCAATCCTATGGCTCTGCTTTCACCTGCAACCAAGCTGCAGGACGGAATGTTATTTGCCTACATATGTGAACCAATTATCATCTGTGTTATATGTGGAATTATATTTTTTATGAAAGGAAAGAATAATGAAGCGTTATAGAATAATAATTATTGGAGCAATAACTCTGCTTATTGCAATATTTATAGGATTCACCGTGAGAATCAATATGATTTTTCCTAATGCCAAAGATGTAACTTACACATCTGATAATCCTCCTATTATTGACGGTTTAAAGATTACTCCTGTTGATTATAATGTATATACAATCGACGAATACCGCGAGAAATCAGGTCAGCAGCTTAATATGCGTGAGGAAACTGCCCGTAAGAGCCGTATTGTGGTTATGACTATAGAATTAGAAAATGTATCCGATAAGGTTGTTAATTTCTCACCATCAATATTCGTTTTCTTGTCTGACGAGCTTAATGCACACAACGGAGTAACTATGTATTCATCAAAAGATTCACGTATTGTAGTTGTTCCCGGTGAAAAGAAAGAAGTGCGCCTGCAATGCACATTAGGAAGTTCCATGGTTAAAGAAAGTAAACTTGACAAGATAGATTCTTCTGATATCAGTCTTGTATATTCTTTCTATCCAAAAAGGCTGCGCATTGTATTTGACCGTCATTGATAAGAGGCTTGCCTATGATTAAAGAACGACATAAACATTATATTAAAATATTAATTATATATACAATTGTAATTGCAATATTAATCAGGACTCTGCCATACACAAGCAGATATTTTGATAACGCAGTACCTTGTGTTTCGGATTTCTTTTTGTTTTTTTATGATTTTCCAAACAACATTTTTCTATGCAATCTCGAACTTGTTGTTGCAGCTTTCATGATTATATCCATTGTCAGATATGAAATGTCTGATTTCAGGGTTGTACTGTATTCTTCAATGTCGAAGCTGTGGCTTAACTGTGTAAAAAAATGTGCATGGATAAGTATTGTATTTCCTCTGATTAATTCAGTGGTACTGACAGGCTGTGCATTATCTTATCCTTCAGTTATTAACTGTAACTGGCTGGAAGAGGGCAGTGTTGCAAGAAATTTTATACCTAATGGAAATATTACGACTGAGAACACATTTGTAATAATTCTTATCTGCTTCCTGCTTGATATTCTGCGTGTTCAGATAACAATTCTTACAATCTGTGCGCTGCACTGGATTATAAGAAATCCGGTTGCTGATTTTATTATCACTTACGCATGTATATTTACTACTTATGTATCTGTTCTGCCTTTTGAGAACTTCTATAGAAAGATGTGTCTTAACCAGTCAGATGTGTACATATCCGGTATCTATTATGCTGATGATGTTATAACTCCGTTTATTATATGGATTGATATGATTCTGATAAGCTGGGCTGTAATTAAATTCTATAGAAAGGACATGCTTAAGAATTAATGAATACTTTCTTATGTATTTTAAAGGCTGATATCAGACGCTTCTGGTCGATGTGCTGGAAATTCTATATGGTTTTCTATATATATTGCGTATTTCAGGCTGTATCGTATTTTTCAAATGTATACAGATGTATTAAGAATTCCAGAATCAGCAGTATTTCTCTTGGAGATTCCCTGCTGTATGTATTCAGAGGTGCAAAAGAATTCTCTCCCGGCATGCAGATTGACATTCCGCTGTTTGAGATTCTTATAGTGCTGTATATCACATTTATAATAACTTATTACATAACTACTGACCAGAAAGCTGTCGGAAAGAATATTCTTGTTATCTCAGGTTCAGCTTCCGGCTGGTGGCTCAGCAAATATATCACTATGTTACTGGCTGTAATTATATATATGGCAGGTATATTTGCTGCTAACACAATTGTTGGTCTGATTATGACTGGCAGCAGATTTTCAATGTCACTTAACATTACAGGCACCGAGGCAGTAAGAATATTTTTACAGACTAAGCTTGAACTTGATTTCAATATGCCTCTGGTTATTATACTGTGTTTTGTGTGTCTCGTAACTATGACGGGCATAAGCCTTCTGCTTGCTTATATCAGCAATGCGGTATTCGGATTCGTTGTTAATCTGTTCTTCTTTATTGTGAGTATATGCAGTATGAAATGGTTCTTTTTCTATAATTATTTCATGACTATCCGCATACCTCATGTATACAACAGATGGCCGTACGGTCTGTGCTTAATGCTGGCAATCAATATATTACTGGTTGCAGCCGGTATTATTTATTCAAAGAAAAAAGACTTTATCTAAGGGGGATTAATATGTATATTCAGCTTACAAATGTTTCAAAGAAAATTAAGAGCAATGATATCCTTAAAGATATCAATCTACGCATGGAATCAGGCAAAATATATGGTTTCAAGGGAAAGAACGGCTGTGGTAAAACTATGCTTATGAGGGCTATTTCAGGTCTTATCAAGGTTAAGGGTACTGTTGATATTAATGGACAGATTATCGGAAAAGATATTATGTTTCCGCCAAGTATCGGATTATTAATTGAAAATCCATCTTTTATTAATAATTACACTGCATTTGAAAATCTCAAAACACTTGCATCTATCCGCAGACGTATTGATGATAACCGCATACGCGAGACTCTTACCGAGATTGGTCTTGATCCTGATGATAAAAGAACTTTCCATAAGTTCTCACTTGGTATGAAACAGAGACTTGGAATTGCTGCTGCCATCATGGAGAATCCTGATATTATTATCCTTGATGAACCAATCAATGCACTTGATGATACAGGTACAGAGCAGATTCGTGACATACTCATCAGGCACAGGGAAAGAGGTGCTTTAATTATAATTGCCTGCCACGATGCAGACGAGCTTAATTTCTTATCTGATGAAATTATCGAAATCGTTCAGGGGCAGATTAAGCCATCGAAAGATGATAAAAAATCTGCTTAAAATATTGACATATCATCACTATACATATAAGGTTGTCCTTAAAGGGACAGCCTTATTTATTTATAATGGCTATTACAATGAAAAGTACGGAAACAAGGTGATTATTATGAATACAGATATTAAACTTGTGGCTCTTGATTTAGACAGGACAACTCTTAATTCAGAAAGCCATCTGTCAGAAGTAAACAGACAGGCATTAATTGATGCCATAAGCAACGGAGTACATGTATGTATCGCAAGCGGACGTGCATTTGACACACTGCCTGAGGATGTCATATCAGTTCCCGGAATTGAATATGCAATAACAAGCAATGGTGCTGCCATATACCGTATTGCAGGCAAAGAGTGCCTTAAATCCTATGTTCTTACACCGGAATCAGTAAAGACAATACTTAAACTCACAGAGAATGATATTGTGACATATGAAGCATTTATAAAAGGACAGGCATTTGCTTCAATAGAATATACTGCACATCCTGAAAAATACGGTGCTACAGAACACTCACTTAACTATGTAAAGAAAACAAGAATTCTTAAAGACGACATTGTATCCTTCATACTTGAACACTGCCATGAACTGGACAGTATTGACATAGTAGTCGGCGATGAAGAATTAAAGAAAAACATAATGGACAGAATAAGAAAAGCCACAGACGAAGTCTACATGACAAGTTCAATAAGCCAGCTCCTTGAGATATCATATAAAGACGCCGGCAAGAAATCAGGCGTCAAATTCTTAACAGAATACCTAGGTCTGTCCCGTGAAAATGTAGCAGCCTTCGGTGACGCAGACAACGACACAGACATGATAGAATACGCCGGCGTAGGAATAGCAATGGAAAACGCCGCACCACACCTGAAACAAATAGCCGACCACATAACCCTCCACCACGATAAAGACGGCGTAGCATACGCATTCCGCAATATACTTAATATATGTTAATCTTAGGCTTTTCATTACTTTAATATACAACGATACCTGTCTGTGGCTGACACCCGACTATAGACGAGCTGTGTTGGAGTTAATACCGCTATATACAAAAGGTCGGTGCCTGAAGTCTCGTTCAAGCGAAGCGCGTTTGACTTCAAGCACCGTAATAAACTCTGTAGATAGCGGTATTTACTCCAACTAAGCGAGGATATCGGAGAGTGTCAGCCACAGACAGGTATCGTTGTGTTATAATTATATAATCAAAGCCCAAGATTACCATAGATTAATTTCAAGGTTGAAATGCGTCTGCAAAATGTGTAAAATATTATGAGATTTATTTAGCAATATAAGGAGATTAATAATGAACGAACAGGATTGTAAGAAATTAGCAGAACTCTTATTCCCTGATGTGGATAAGACACCTGATTATTATGAGGAGAAATACCCATATAGAAAACTTCCAAACAAGGCAGAGGTAACAAGATTAGGTCCAAGTCCAACTGGATTTATCCATCTTGGTAATCTCTACAGTGCCTTAGCTGATGAGAGAATCGCTCACAAGAACGGTGGTGTGTTCTACTTAAGAATTGAAGATACTGATGCCAAGAGAACTGTTGAAGGTGCTGTTGACCTTGTAATTAATTCTTTAAGATATTTTGATATTGAGTTTGATGAGGGTGCAGGATTCCCGGATTCTGACCCTGTTAATGCATACGGACCTTATTATCAGACACAGAGAGTTGATATATACCATACATTTGCAAAGGAACTTGTTCTTAAAGGACTTGCTTACCCTTGCTTCTGTACAGAGGAGGAACTTGAGGCTGTAAGATTACAGCAGGAGGCTGACAAGGTTCTTACTGGATATTATGGCAAATATGCTGTATGCCGTGACCTTTCTTTAGAGACTATCGAGGAAAATCTTAAGGCAGGAAAGCCTTATGTGCTTAGACTTCGTTCACAGGGAAGTCCTGAGAATGAAATCACATTTACAGACAGCATTAAGGGAGAGATTAAGCTTCCAGAGAATATCCATGATGTAGTTCTTCTTAAGAAAGATGGTATTCCTACATATCATTTTGCACACGCAATTGATGACCACTTTATGAGAACTACTACAGTTATCCGTGGTGGTGAATGGCTTGCTTCCGTTCCAATACACTATGAATTATTCCATGTATTAGGCTTCAAGATGCCAAAATACGCACATACAGCCCACCTTATGAAGTTTGATGAGGAAACAGGCGGAAAGAGAAAGTTATCTAAGAGAAAGGATCCGGAGCTTTCACTTGATTACTACAGAAAAGATGGATATCATCCATACACAATGAAGGTTTATCTTCTTACACTCCTTAACTCTAATTTTGAGGAATGGCATGAGAAATTCCCTGACAAGGATATCAATGAATTCCCATTCTCTGTAGATAAGATGAGTGTTTCAGGTGCATTATTTGATAAGGAAAAGCTTCATAACATCTGTAAGAATGAGCTTTCTAAGTTATCAGAGGATGATTTATACGAATTCCTTCACAACTGGGCATTAGAGAATGAGCCTGAGATGGAAAAGGTATGGTTTGCTGACAAAGAGAAGTTACTTGCTATATTAAGACTTTACATGGGTGTTGGTGCCAAGAGAAGAAGAAAAGACTTCATGTATGCTAAGCAGATATTTGAACTTATCAGTTTCTTCTTTGATGGCGAATCAGGTGAAAGAGATGAATTCAGATTAGCTGATGACGAGGTTAAGGTTATTCTTAACGATTACCTTGCAGCTTATGACCATAATGATGATAACAGCATGTGGTTTAACAAGCTTAAAGAAATAGCTGACAAAAACGGCTATGCTTCTGATATGAAGGCTTACAAGGCTAATCCTGAGAACTTCAAGGGTAATGTATCAGATGTTGCAGAGGTTGTAAGAATTGCTGTAACTGGCAGAGCTAATACTCCTGATCTGTGGACTATCGTTCATATCATGGGTGAAGAGCAGATGAAAGAGCGTATAAGCCGTTTCCTTTAATTAATACTAGTTTATAAGTCAACATAATAAGGAGGCTATGTAATATGTATGACCTTATGATAATCGGCAGCGGACCTGCGGGAATATCTGCTGCACTCACTGCTAAAGCAAGAAATCTTAACTTTATATGGTTTGGTTCAAGAGCACTAAGCACTAAGATAGAGAAAGCCGAGAAAATCATGAATTATCCTGGACTTCCTGCTGTTACAGGAAGCGAAATGCAGTCTGTGTTCTTAAAGCAGATTGACGACTGTGGCATTACTATAACAGAGTCACAGGTTAATTCCATATATGACTGCTGCGGTTATTTTGCAGCCGGTGCTGATAATGAGATATATGAAGCCAAAGCTGTCATAATGACTGTTGGTATGACAACAACAAGAGAGATTGAAGGTGAAGCAAGGCTTTTAGGTTGTGGCGTAAGTTATTGTGCTACATGTGATGGAGCATTATATAAGAATAAGGATATTGCTGTTATATGTGCATCACCTAAATTCGAGGATGAAGTAACATTTTTAGCAGGACTTGCTAATCATATATATCTTTTCACACCTTATAAGGAAACCACGTTACAACATGATAACATAACGCATTTTAACGGACTTCCTGCAAGTGTTGACGGAGATAAGAAAGTAGCTTCAGTAACTTTCAAGGGAGAAGCTATCCCTGTAAGCGGAGCTTTCTTCTTAAAGGATTCTATCAATCCGGGTGTATTATTATCAGGACTTGATATGGCTGGTGGACATATTATTGTTGACAGAACTCAGAAGACTAACATTGATGGTGTATATGCAGCAGGTGACTGTACAGGCAGACCTTATCAGTATGCCAAGGCTGTTGGTGAAGGAAATGTTGCTGTACACAGCGTACTTGACTATCTGAAAAAACATAAAGATAATTAGTTTAACAGGAGACGATTAATAATGGGCGAGATATGGGATATCTATGATGTCAATAAACAGCTTACAGGCCGTACTATGAAACGTAATGACTGGAACATGAAGGATGGTGACTATCACTTAACTGTTCTTGGCATAATCAAAAGACCTGATAATACATTTTTAATAACACAGAGAGTCTTAACTAAAGCATGGGCACCAGGGCACTGGGAAGTCTCAGGCGGTGCATGCCAGGCTGGAGAGACATCTTTTCAGGCTGTCTGCCGTGAGGTTTTAGAAGAAACCGGTGTTGATGTATCACATGCTGATGGCGGCTTTGAATTTTCTTACAGAAGAGATAATCCTGAAGAAAAGGATAATTATTTTGTTGATATCTATAAGTTTAACATGGATATTACAGAAGCAGATATACATTTACAGACAGAAGAGACTGCCGGTTTCAGATTTGCTACAGCAGAAGAAATCAAGGCTATCGCTGACAGAGGAGAATTTCTTCATTACGACAGCATAAGGAAGGTTTTTGAATAATTAATTTAAAGACAGGGAGTTTTTATATGCTGAAATATCTTAAAAAATACTGGTTTTTTGCCATTCTTGCACCTTTATTCATGGTGGGCGAGGTTCTTGCGGACCTCGTTCAGCCTCGTTTAATGAGCACCATCGTGGATGAAGGTGTTTTAGGTTTATCTAATAACGGTGTTGGTAATCTGAATCTTGTACTTACCGAAGGACTTAAGATGATAATATTCGTAATTCTTGGCGGATTATCCGGTATCTTATGTGGTGTGTGTGCTAATATTGCATCGCAGAATTTTGGTAATGATTTAAGAAAAGATATATTTAAAAATATTATGTCTTTCTCCTTCGAACAGACTGACAAATTCTCTACAGGTTCACTTATCACAAGAGTTACCAACGATATAACACAGTTACAGAATTTTATCCAGATGAGTATGCGTGGTTTTATAAGGACATTTATGCTTTTTGCCGGCGGCATAATATGCATGTTATCCCTTAATCTAAGCTTTGGTGCAGTTATCGCATGTGCACTGCCGCTTGTAACCATATGTGTTATATATTTTCTTTCTAAAGCTAATCCACTTTTTTCAAAACTGCAGCAAAAGCTTGATAATGTTAATAATGTAATGCAGGAAAATGTATCAGGTTTCCGCGTTGTCAAAGCATATGTTAAAGAAGATTACGAAAAAGAGCGGTTCGGAAAATCCAATGACGACCTTGTAAATACTCAGCTTAATGTGCTGATGATTTTCTCATATATGCAGCCAATTATGAATATTATTCTCAACCTGTCTGTAGTTGCAGTTATCAAGGTCGGTGGTATTCAGGTTGCCAACGGTTCTGTAACACCAGGTAATGTCATGGCAGCAATTACATATGTCACGCAGTCACTTAATGCAGTTATGCGAATGACTAATATGTTCCAGACCGCATCAAGAGGTATTGCTTCAGGCAGACGAATTAATGAGGTGCTTGCCTGTGAGCCTTCTATCAAAAACGGTTCATTTGACGGAAAACCTTCTGTTAAGGGTAAGATTGAATTTAAAAATGTAACATTTGCATATCCATTAACTGGCGATAAGAAGATTCTTGATAATATTAATCTAGTTATCAATCCCGGCGAAACTATCGGTATTCTCGGTGAAACCGGCTGTGGTAAAACAAGCCTTATTAACCTGATTCCAAGATTCTATGATGTAACCGAAGGAAGCGTGCTTGTTGATGATATTGATGTCAGGGAATATAACCTTAAGAATCTGCGTGAGCGTATATCTGTTGCACTCCAGAAAAGTGAAATATTCCAAAGCACTATTAAAGAGAACATCCGGTGGGGCCGTGAAAACGCAACTGACAATGACATTGCAAATGCAGCTTCTATCGCACAGGCTATGGAATTTATCAGCACTTCAGCAGATGGATTTGACACTCTTGTAACACAACAGGGAACGAGTCTTTCCGGCGGTCAGAAGCAGAGAGTTGCCATAAGCCGTACAATTCTTAAACAGGCAGAGATTATTATATTTGATGATGCAACAAGTGCACTTGACTTAAAGACAGAAGCTAATCTGTATTCAATGCTTAAAAATGCATATCCGGACACTACTAAGATTATTATTGCACAGCGAATTGCCTCTGTTAAAGATGCTGACAGAATTGTAATTCTTGATGACGGACATATAAGTGCTGTCGGTACTCATGAGGAGCTGCTGAAAAACAGTGCTATATATCAGGATATATATAATTCGCAGTTGAATAAGAACTAGCAAGGAGACAGAGATATTATGGCTGAGGATAAGAATACATCACAGATTAATATGAGAATTCCCGGCATGAAGGGAGGACCCAGAAACAGAGGTGCCGTTGTTGAAAAGCCTGTCAACAGTAAAGAAACATTTATGCGCCTTATGCAGTATTTTGCTAAAGAAATACCTGTAATTACTGCTCTTTTTATTGCCGTAGTTATAATGGTTGTATGCTCTGTCTATGCTCCAAAGCTTCAGAGTCAGGCAATTGATTATATTTCTTTAAGAAAATTTAATAATTTAAATCATATACTTATCTTCATGTTAGTGGTATACATAATATACAGTATATGCACATTTATACAGACAAGATTAAGTGCCATATTAAGTCAGAGAATTGTTAAGCACATGAGACAGGATCTTTTTAATAAGATTGTAAGTATGTCAGTTAAGTATCTTGACCAGCATTCACATGGTGACATTATGAGCCGTATGACTAATGATGTAGAGAATATCTCTAACACTGTATCGCAATCTATGAGTTCGTTATTCTCAGGCGTTCTTACTATTATTGGAACTGTCGTTATGATGGTTGTTTTGTCTCCGCAGCTTGCATTATGTTCCTGCACAACAGTGATTCTTACTATATTTGCAACTAAGAATTTATCTAAAGCCATGAGGAAATTCTATTCCAGACGGCAGGTTCTTTTGGGACAGCTTAATGGTACTGTTGAGGAGATGGTCACTGGCATCAAGACTGTTACAGCATTTGACAGACAGGAAAATGTATGCAGTGATTTTAATAATACATCTGATGAACTGACTAAGGTTGGTATTAAAGCCGAGATTCTTGGTGGTTCTATGGGGCCTGTAATGAATGTCATTAACAATATCGGCTTCGTCATTATTGCAGGGGCTGGAGGATATTTTGCTATTAAAGGATATGTATCCATCGGTGTAATATCAGCATTTATCGTATATGCCAAGCAGTTTGGCAGACCTATTGACGAGCTTGCCAATATATGGGGGCAGATTCAGACTGCCATAGCCGGAGCTGAAAGAGTATTTGCTGTTCTTGATGAACCTTCCGAGGACAAATCAGGTGAATTTACAATGGATAATTCTACCGGCAACATTGAATTTAATCATGTTGATTTCTCCTATATACCGGGGAAACAGGTATTATATGATTTCAACCTTAAGGTTAAAGCCGGACAGAAGGTCGCACTTGTAGGAAGCACGGGAAGCGGTAAGACTACCGTTGTCAATCTTCTTATGAGATTCTACGATATTGACAATGGCAGTATAACTATTGACGGTGTTAATATTAAAGATATAGACTGTGAGAATCTCAGGAAGAATACTGCCATCGTATTACAGGATACTGTCCTTTTTGCTGATACTGTAAAGAATAACCTTTTATATTCAAGACAGGATGCAACAGATACTGAAATAATCGCTGCTGCGAAAAAGGCTAACTGCCATAATATGATTATGCATCTTCCTGGCGGATATGATTCTGTGCTTGCTAAAGACGGACATAATCTGTCACAGGGACAACGCCAGTTACTATCAATTGCAAGAGCATTTGTTGCCAGTCCTAAAATACTTATACTTGATGAAGCAACCTCAAGTGTTGATACACGAACAGAAAAAAAGATTCAGGATGCAATGACTAATCTTATGAAGAACAGAACAAGCCTTATTATTGCACACCGGCTGTCAACTATTCAGGACGCTGACATCATAGTTGTTATGGATAATGGAAGAGTTGTCGAGACAGGTAATCATGAGACTCTGCTTGCTGCTAAAGGCAGATATTATGAGCTGTATATGACACAGTTTGCTGGAAAAGCAATCTGATTATTAAGACAAGGAGATAAGGATAATTATGAATAATCGCAAGCATATGAGAACCGAAAAGAAAACAGCCGTAAAAAACAGTTTTGGGCGGCTTCTGGCTACAGGTATATTTGTACTTATCCAGGTTGCATGGCTGGCTTATCTTTTATTATATTTTTACAGGGACTATGCATGGATTTCATTATTAAGCACATTTATTGCAATTATTCTTGTGCTTAAGATATACGGAACATCTACTAATTCTGCCATGAAAATGCCATGGATAATTGTAATTCTTGCATTTCCTATACTCGGTATACTTATTTATCTGCTTTTTGGACGTTCCATTGTTACAAGAAATGTAAAGAAAAGATTTAATTCAATAGAAGAATCCTATAAAAAATCTCTTTCTCAGGATGAAAACATTCTTAATGAGGTTAAAGATAAGGATATCTATATATATAACCAGTTCCATTATCTGAGTAATCATGAAGGATATCCTGTATATAAGAATACGGATATTGAATTCTATTCCATAGGTGAGGAAGGTCTTGAAGCACAGCTTAAAGAACTTGAAAAAGCTGAGAAGTTCATATTTATGGAATATCATGCTATTGAAGAAGCTTCAAGCTTTGACAGAATTAAAGATGTACTTATAAGAAAAGCTGCCGCAGGCGTTGAAGTCAGATTATTCTATGATGATGTAGGAAGTATCTTCTTCCTTAACAAGGATTTCATCAAAGAAATGCGTGCCAATGGTATTGACTGCCGCGTATTCAATCCTATTAAGCTTGCATTTAATATGTTCATGAATAACCGTGATCACAGAAAAATTACCGTAATTGACGGTAAGGTCGGATTCACAGGAGGTTATAATCTTGCTGACGAGTACTTTAACATAACACACCCATATGGTGAGTGGAAAGATACTGGCCTTAAGCTGACCGGCGATGCCGTTAGGACTCTTACAATGCTGTTTCTTTCTATGTGGAACTCTATTAAGAAAACAGACGAGCCACAGGATGATTATATTAAATATATCAAGGCATCTGATTACGGATACAAGGCTGTTAATAATAATCAGTATGTTGTCCCTTACGCTGACAGTCCGCTTAATAACAACAGGGTCGCTGAAAATGTTTATCTTAATATTATTAAGGGAGCCAAGCATTATCTTTACATTACAACACCATATCTGCTTATTACAGAAGAGATGTCCAGAGAGCTTGCAATGGCAGCAATGAGAGGTGTTGATGTAAGAATTGTAACACCTGGTATTCCTGATAAGAAGCTTACCTACAGCCTCACAAGATCATATTATGCAGATCTCGTAAGATACGGCGTAAGAATATACGAATACACACCGGGCTTCATTCATGCAAAACAGTGGGTAAGCGATGGAGAAGTATCTGTTGTCGGTACAATCAACATGGACTTCAGAAGTCTTTACCTTCACTTTGAAAATGCCGCGTATGTATATGGCAGGGAAACTGCTGCCGACATACTTAATGATTTCTACAACATTTTCAGAAGAAGTGAGGAAGTAACCGACAAGTACATCAATAAGCCGAGAATCTTGAGAATCGGACAATGTATATTAAGACTGGTTGCACCTTTGTTCTAATTGGTGTATATTCATGTTTGTATATCAAATTAATAAACATTTAACAAGGAGATATAATGAGAGAAGAAACTGTAACCGTGAAAATCGACCACCCCTTAGGAAGCACTGATGAAGATAACCCCTCGGTGGTCTATCCTATTAATTGTGGCTATGTAGATGTCGAAAGAACAGCCGGATTTTCTGAGCTTGATAAGCAGAGAGTTTATCTGTTAGGTGTAGATGTTGCCGTTGATGAATATATCGGAGAGCTTATAGCTGTTGCAAGACGCCGTGATGATCCTGAAACAGTCTGGATAATAGCACCTGAAAATATATCTTACACAATCCAGCAGATTGAAGAAATGATATATTTCGAAGAGCAGTATTACGACAGTTTTGTTGAAATAGTTGACGAGGAATTATGGGATGCCTATGATGAGAATGAAAAGCTGTTAGGCTTCGATTTAAAAAGAAGCCAGGCAAAATCTTTACCTGATGGGGTATATCATGTCATTGTCAATGTATATACAATGACTAAAGATGGTAAGCTTCTTACGACAGAACGTTCACGAAATAAAACATACCCTCTTAAGTGGGAAGTTACAGGTGGTTCTATACTTAAAGGTGAAACAGCGGCTGAAGGTGCAGTTCGTGAGTTATTTGAAGAGACTGGTATTAAGGTTTCTACTGATGACCTCATTGTGCTCTACAGCTATGTGGATAAACCTAAGCATGCCATATATCACAGTTACCTTAATTTAATAGAAAAAGAAGTCCATGTTACCCTTCAGGAAGGAGAAACCATGGACTACATGTATGTTCCGTATAAGGAATTTGATGAACTTGTTAATTCTGACAGATTCGTTCCATCAGAACAGCGACGCTATAAGAATCAGGCCGTCTTTACGATGCTTTCACGATTCATTCCTGATTCAGCAGCTTCTACATAAGCAATTCCGTATGTTCCCGGACCTACATGAGTTCCAACAGAACAGCCAATAGAGCTTACACCAACATTTCCATTAACATCCGATATGTAAGTAAGACTCTTATTAATAAATGTTTCTAAAGATTCAGAGCAGTTGATATGACCAAACATGAAATCTCTTGTAAGACTTAATCCGTCTTTGATGAGCTTATCATGCATAAGTTTTTCAGCTGCTTTTTTTCCTCTTGTTTTTCCAATCACAACAACTTTTCCATCTTCAATACTTACAACCGGTGTTATATGAAGCATTGTTCCTGCAAATGCAGCAGCTCCTGAAAGTCTGCCTCCCATTTTAAGATATTTAAGCGAGCCGACAACAGCTGTAAGCTTGATGTATTTTGACATCTCTGTACATGCAGCAGCGATATCAGATACATTTACACCGGCATCTCTTAACTTGACGGCTTCTCTGATTAGAAGGGCAGTTCCAATTGATGCACTTCTTGAATCTACCATGTATAATTTCTTTCCTGTTTCTTCTTCAACGTCTAAAGCAGCAAGGCAGGCACTCTGATATGTTCCTGATAAATCAGAAGATATGAATATTCCAAGTACATCATCCCCGGCAGCAACAGCTTCATTAAATACTTTCATGAATGTATCAGGGCTTGGCTGTGAAGTCTTAGGTAATTCATCACATTCAGCAAGTCTTGTATAGAATTCCTCGTGTGTTATCTCAACTCCATCTAAGAATTCTTCATCCCCAAACCTTACAGATATAGGAACAATCTGAATCCCCATCTTTCTTGCATCTTCTTTAGATATATCACATGTGCTGTCAGCAATAATTCTTAACATAATCATACTCCTTTAAAGATTTCGATATACTTTGATATTCAAAGTTTCTTTATGTGATAGTATCATGAGATGATGTGGTTGTCAATAGTGATTTGATAATCAAAGTTTTAGCAGGAAATTCTTGAATAGAAATATGTGATTTAAATATCATCATGTGTTTTTTTCGTATTTATATATACACAGAATTGATATAATCAATATAAATATATTCTCATAAAAATTGGGTGTGTAAAGAATTATGAATATTACAAAACTAGTATTGGGTGCATGCAGCACAAATGTATATATTGTTTCTTCAAATAAGAAAAATGCAATTCTGATTGACCCAGCAGATAATGCTGCTGAAATTATTAAAACAATAGAAGAAAATGGATTATGTCTTAAATACATTTTTATAACACATGGTCATACAGATCATATTTTAGCATTAAAAGAAGTTAAAGAATATTTTAATGTACCTGTTATTATATCTAAAATTGATGCCGGACGACTTGAAGACGAAGAACTTATTAATGAAAGACCTTATGTTAAAATACCTTATAAAGCTGTAAAAGCCGATATATTAATTTGCGAAGACGATATTATTAATCTTGATGAATTATCATTTTCTTTCTTAGGTATGCCAGGACATACAGACGGATCAATGGCAATCATTGTTAATGATAATATTTTCTCTGGTGACACCATTATGTTTGAAAAACATGGAAAAACTTCTTTACCTGGTGGAAATGAGAAATTACTTATTTCATCAATAGAAAAAATGATGAACACTTTAATTGGCGATTACAAAATATTCCCTGGTCACAGACAAGAGACATCTCTTGATCATGAACGTAAGTGCAGACTAAGTACTGTTATTACAGGTTATTAATTTTTTATCTTAATTTGCGTCTTGTAATTGTAAATAACATATTTCTTGACATATTTTAAAATAAGCATTAAAATCATGCACTTAGGACAGTATCATTTACGAAATTCACACAAGAGGTTTCATCAATTATGGCAAAAGATTTAACTCAGGGCAGAATTATGCCTATGTTAATTAAATTCACAATTCCACTTATACTGGGAAATATATTTCAGCTTACTTATAATGCGGTTGACTCCATTATTGTCGGAAGATTTGTTGGAAAAGAAGCACTGGCTGCTGTTGGAATATGCAATCCAATAACTACACTCATTATTCTTTTCCTTAACGGATTATGTATGGGTGCAAGTATTCTTATGGGTAATTATTTCGGCGGTAAGAAAATGGACACACTTTCCCGCCAGATAAGTACAACTATGATATCAGGTATGATATTCTCACTTGCACTTACACTGATTGCAATAGTATTTACAAGACCTATTCTTATGCTTGTTCAGGTTGACAGATCAATTATGACACTTACAACCCAGTACTTAAGAATAATCATGTTAGGACTCATCTTCACATTCCTTTATAACTTTTTCTCAAGCACTTTAAGGGCATTGGGAGATAGTGCAACACCACTGTATTTCCTTATCATAAGTGCAGTTTTAAATGTATTTGGTGACCTTTTCTTTGTTGTTGTCCTGAAAGCTGGCAGCAATGGATGTGCAGTTGCAACTGTAGTGAGCGAGGCTCTCTGCTGTGTATTCTGTATGATATATATTAAATTCAAAGTACCGATTCTGTGTCTTGGCAAGAAGTGGCTTGTATTTGACCGCTCACTGCTTAAGAAAACTATAAGCTACGGCTGGGCATCTGCTATGCAGCAGGCTACTGTACAGCTTGGTAAAATAGGAATACAGGCTATTATTAACACTATGGGCGTTTCGGTTTCAGCCGCATTTGCAGTAGTAAACAGAATTGATGACTATGCATATACACCCGAGCAGAATATTGCACACGGAATGACAGCAATGATGGCACAGAACAAAGGCGCTGGAAGAGACGACAGAGTAATCAAAGGCTTTAAAGCCGGTATTATTCTTGAAATAATATATGGAATCTTCATATTCTTTGTATGTTTCGTATTTGCCGGACCACTTATGAAGCTGTTCACTTCTGATACGGAGGTTATAAGACACGGTGTAATCTACCTTAAGCTTATTTCTGTAATGTACATATTGCCTGCATTGACTAATGGTATTCAGGGATATTTCAGAGGAATCGGTGACTTAAAGATTACCCTGCTTTCAAGCTTTATCAATATGGGTGTCCGTGTACTTGCCGCCATACCACTTGTATTTGCATTAGGCATGGGAATAGAAGCACTTCCTTTCTCTTATCTTGCTGGCTGGATTGGCATGCTTATTGCGGAAGTGCCATTGCTTGTTAAAAATTACAGGGCATATATTAAAAGTATACATTAAAACATGTATTAAATAGTGAAAAACATCTTGACAGAGTAAATATAAAAGTATATTATACTTATATATAAGCGAATACTTATGAAATAAATAGCATATGCTATTTATATAATTGGGGCAACTCCTGATTTCTCCGCTGCGGAGAGTTTAAATATGAGCAGAATTAAACTAAAGTTGCATTGAAAGACTCTGATACAATTCAGAGTCTTTTTTTATAAAAAGGAGTATAATTTGTACAAAGCTGAAGAATTAAGAACACTATCTGTAAAACCTAAAATTAATGACATTGATTTGAATATTTTACAGGATTATTATAGGAAATTTTTAAATCCATTCATATATCAATATGATATAAAAGATGATTCTAATCCGAATTCAATTCAACTAAGATTTGATAAAGAAAACTTTTGTCACCTATTAGGACTTGAATCAATTGCAAAATATGCAGTTTCACAAAAAGATATACATAATTATAAAGGATTAGATGGTTGGCACAATATTCAAAATACAAGTCTTTGTTTTAAAGATCTAAAAAGAATGAATAAAAGTAAATTTAAAAGTATAAAAGCTAAATTTATTTATTTTTATCTAATACCTGTTCTTATAGAAAATCCTATTGCTGTAAATTTTAAGAATGAATATGTTGATCCACCAACCAAAATTGATTGTGATATTCTGTTTTACACAAAAGACGAAAATGCAATTGTACATCTCGGTATAAAAAAAGATAAAATATTAAAATATTACATACCTAAAACTTTTTTTGTTGAAAAAATTGGCGAAAATGGTATTGATATTTACACAAACAATCAAAAAAAAATTGAAGTAACTAAAAAAGAAAGAATAATAATGTTATAAAAGCAACTATAATATTAATAAGCCCCTCACAAAGCATCAACCTTGTGAGGGGCTTATCTTATCTTCTAAACATTTTTCTTTCTCATAAGAAACGCACCTATACCTATAAGCACGACACCGATTATACAGCTAGATAATAAAGTAATGAATAATACGTTTCCATTAATACTAATATCTGTGCTCCAATCAGACAGGTTCATATTACTTATAGCAATTGCCTTATCTTTATTAAGAATATATTCAAGAAAATCATTAGCAAAAACAAACCATATTACAGATATTATTGTACTAATTCCAGCTCTTATAAGTCCATGAACAGGAAGATATCTGATTACAAGGAATACTGCCCACACGCCAGTCATAAGTACAATGGCAACAGTATATCCTTCCCTGATTCCTGCCATCCCGGAATGATAATACACTATAAACATTGTAAGAAACAGCCACAAAGTATCCCATGTCATTGTTATAAGTGCCTTCTTATCACTAAGTACCGGTGGAAGTTTAACCAGACATATCACTATCGGGAACAATACTATTGATATACCAAATACTGTAGGTATAGCCCATAACAGGAAGTTTCCTCCACCATTCATACGGTCAACGAAGAACAGTATAAGCATCAGCGAAGTAACTCCTGCAAGAATACATTTTAACAGACGATTATTAGTGGACATAAGCGGAACTACCGTAAGTGCTGCGACAAGCAGCATAGAAGCAGTAACAACCGAGAATACACCTAATCCCATGCCGGTAGCAAGCTGCACTATAAATGTAATGACAATTGGCAGTAGAAGTATTGCGGCAATCACAACTCCTGCCTTGTATGCTGCATTACGCTCTATTTTTGCATGTCTTTCGAGTACTCCCTTCGATTCCTTTGCAAGTACTTCATCAACGTTATTTTCTTTTAATTCATTATACATTTTCTGGCAGTCATTACAGCCTGGCAGATGCTTTTCAACAAATCTGCGGCTCTCTTCGCTGCATGCATTGTCATAATAAAGTGGCAGTAAATCCTGCACGATATCACATTCTTTATTACTCATATCTAATCAATCCTTTCTTTTATTTTCAATCTGGCCCTATGATAAGTTACTCTGGCCCAATTCTCAGTTTTTCCAAATACAATTCCAATCTGTGCAAATGTGAGTTCTCCAAAAACTCTCAACTGAAATACCTCTTTATACGGCTCCGGTAGTTCATGAAGAACCATATGAATCTGCAAAGCAGAATCTGTATCCGAAACTTTATCCGCCAAATCAGCCGTCTGCTGCGGTAAAGTCTCATCAAGCTCAGAAAACTTCTTATTTTTCCTGCATTCATCAATTGCGAGATTCTTAGCAATACTGCAAAGCCATGTGAGCTCACCCGCCTTGCCCTCATACGGGCGTTTGGCAGTCATAGCTTTGTAAAAAGTATTTTGTGTGATTTCTTCAGCAAGAGACTGATTCTTTACTATAGTAAACACATAAGAATACACCTGCATATAATAGGAATTGTACAATTTCTCGTAATTCAGAACTGGTCACCTCCTTCCGTCTTACATAGGTTAGACGCACGAAATGGATTTTCGTTACAACATTTTCAGAATATTTTATAGAATTTTTTAAAATGTGTCAAAAAATGTATGCCAAAGGTACAGGCAGATGTGTTATTATACATATTGAATTTTATTCAGGAGAATTAATTATGATTAGAAAAGAACAACTGCGTCTATACGCAATCACAGATACAAGCTGGCTTAACGGAGCCAGTCTCATTGATGTTGTTGAAAATGTATTAAAAAATGGAGCAACATTTTTACAATTAAGAGAAAAAAATGCATCGCATGATGAAATTGTTGCAAAAGCAAAAGCAATTAAGCCAATTGCACGAAAATATGGAGTACCATTTGTTATTGATGATGATGTGCAGGCGGCACTTGAAGCTGACGCTGACGGAGTACATATCGGACAGAGTGACACTGACTATATGACTGCAAGAAGTATTCTTGGAGATAATAAGATTATCGGCATGACCGCCAAGACAGTTGAACAGGCTAAAGAAGCGGAAAGACTTGGTGCAGATTATATCGGAACCGGTGCTGTATTTGGTTCAAGTACCAAAAAGGATGCTGTATACATGCCTCGTGAGCGACTGATTGAGGTTGCAGGTTCAGTTAATATCCCTGTCGTTGCAATCGGCGGTATTGATTACGACAACTGCGGTGAGCTTGCAGGCACTGGTGTTGACGGGATTGCTGTTGTTTCAGCTATATTTGCCGCTGATGATCCTGGACTTGCTACGAAAGAGCTTTACTTAAAGACTGGCCGTGTATTTAATTATCACAGGGATTTCATATTTGACATGGACGGAACTATTCTTGATTCTATGCCTTACTGGAGAAATGTTTCCAAGGAATACGCCATGCAGTATGTTGATAAGTTACCTGATGACTTTGACGAGCGTACTTATGTAATGGACCTTGATGAATGTTCTGCTTATTTCCGTGATGAATTAGGCATAAACACTGATGCAGCAACTATGCGACAGACTGCTGTGGATATTATGACAAGACACTACAGCACAGATATTCCGGCTAAAGACGGAATGCTTGAATTAATCAGACGTGAGCATGAAGCCGGTTCTTGCATGTGCATATTTACAAGCTCTGACAGAGGCTGCGTTGACGCTGCACTTAACCGGCTTGGAATAGCTGACTGTTTTAACAACATTTTTACAGTATATGACATTCCGTATAATAAAAAGAATCCGGAAAGCTACAAGCTTATCGCTGAAAAAATGCATTTTAAACCGGAAGATACATGGGTATATGAAGATGTTCTTCACGGCATTGAATCTGCAAGACAAGGTGGATTTAAGATATGTGCTGTATATGATGAGGATTCTAAGAAGCATTGGAACGAAATCTGCGCACTTGCAGATGAAATAAGAGATATAAGAAATGATTGAGGATTAGTAATGAAGAAAAAAGTTGTTGTCGGCATGTCAGGGGGCGTTGATTCCTCTGTTGCCGCTTATCTATTAAAGGAACAGGGCTATGATGTAATAGGTGTGACTATGCAGATATGGCAGGATGATGCAACAGAAGCCGCTGAGAACGGCTGCTGCGGTATCAGTGCTGTTGATGATGCAAGACGTGTTGCAGGTCAGCTTGATATCCCATATTATGTAATGAATTTTAAGAATGAGTTCAAATGTAATGTAATCGACTATTTTGTTGACGAATATAAAAAAGGCCGTACACCTAATCCATGTATCGCCTGCAACCGTTATGTAAAGTGGGAATCTCTTCTTAAGAGAAGTCTTGAAATAGGGGCAGATTACATTGCAACAGGACACTATGCAAGAATCCACCAGCTTTCTAATGGCAGATACACTATATGCAATTCAGTAACTGCCAGGAAAGACCAGACCTACGCCCTTTATAATCTTACACAAGATCAGTTATCACATACACTTCTTCCTATTGGTGATTATACTAAGGATCAGGTTCGTGAAATTGCATCTAAGATTGGTATTACAGTTGCCAAGAAGCCTGACAGTATGGAAATATGCTTTATTCCTGATAATGACTATGCAGGATTTATAACGCGCGAAACAGGCTATACTTCTGTTCCCGGTAATTTCATTGACGTCAATGGCAATGTAATCGGAAAACATCAGGGTATAATACACTACACTGTCGGTCAGAGAAAGGGTCTTGGACTTGCTCTTGGAAAACCGGCATTTGTTGTTGCTATACGACCTGAAACCAACGAGGTTGTAATCGGTGATAATTCAGATGTGTTCTCACCTAAGCTTTACGCCAACAACCTTAATTTCATGTCAATACCTTCACTTGAGGGTGAAATGCGTGCTAAAGGCAAAATCCGTTACAGCCATGAAGGTTCTATGTGTACCATAAGAATGTTTGATGAGAATACTCTTGAATGTACATTTGACGAGCCTGTTCGTGCCATAACACCAGGTCAGGCGCTTGTATTATATGACGGAGACAATGTACTTGGAGGCGGAACTATTATTTAATTAATAAGGACAATATTATGGATAAACTTATATATATGGATAACGCAGCAACTACATCAACCTCACCAGAGGTTATCTCTGCAATGCTTCCATTTTTTACTGAATATTACGGCAATCCTTCTTCTGTATATAATTTTGCCCAGAAAAGCAGGATGGCAATTGAAGAGGCAAGGGAAATTATAGCTGACAGTATTGGCGCTGCTAAAAGCAATGAAATATATTTTACAGGCGGTGGAAGTGAGTCCGATAACTGGGCTTTAAAGTCTACTGCATTCGGTCTTAGAGATAAAGGAAACCACATAATAACAACTAAGATAGAGCATCATGCAATTCTTAATACATGTGCATATCTTGAAAAGAACGGATTCGAGATAACTTACCTTGATGTTGACAGCGAAGGATTTGTTTCATTAGAAGATGTCGAGAATGCAATCACTGACAAAACAATTCTTATAAGTGTTATGTTTGCCAATAATGAAATCGGAACAATTGAGCCTGTCCGAGAAATAGGTGAGATTGCACATAAGCATGGCATTCTTTTTCACACTGATGCAGTTCAGGCTATGTGTCATGTCCCAATTAATGTCACAGAGATGAATATTGACCTGTTAAGTGCAAGCGCACACAAGTTCCACGGTCCTAAAGGCGTCGGTTTCATGTACATGAAGAATACCGCTAAGTTAGAGCCTTTCATCCATGGCGGGGCACAGGAGCGTGCAAGACGCGCTGGAACAAGCAATGTTCCAGGCATTGTCGGCATGGGGCAGGCTGTAAAGCTTGCCTTAGGTACACTTGATAAAGATACACGTACAATTATTAATATGCGTAATTATATTGTTGACAGGATTCTTGGTGAGATTCCTGACGTTACTTTTGATGGACCTTGTATTGATGCTAATGCCGATGTCAATGCTGTTTCGGTAGGTTTGCCCATGTGCAGCCTGAAGCGTCTTCCGTCTAATATGCATTTCTGCTTTAAAGATGTTTCGGGTGATTCTTTACTTATTATGCTTGATATGAACGGTATATGTGCATCCAGCGGTTCAGCATGTGCTGCAGGCTCAATCGACCCTTCACATGTGCTTCTTGCTATCGGACGAAGCAAAGGTGAAACTAAAGGTGCTTTAAGATTAAGCATAGATAAGGATTTAACCAAGGAAGATGCTGACTATGCAATAGATGCATTAAAAGCTGCTGTTGCGAGGCTGCGTAGATAAAACCAAACATTATATCCGTAAATCCATATAATATGGTCTTATATCCAGCAATTTTCATTAAAACAAAGTGAGTTTTTCTATAAATTCATAAATATTATAAGTTTTATAGGTATATTCTATCAATTTTACTATATAAAAAGTCTTTAATGATACCAATATACCTATAAACAATCTGCTTATTTACAACATATAGGCTTACGCAATAACTATCTATATAGGCATCAGATTTTTTGACCTATAAGACAATTAAATATACGACTATGTATAGGTATCATGTTGTATAGTATAATTCTATATCATGAATCATCTGTAATGAATATCCTTCAGACTCCCCAATTAAACGACAAAAACAATATAATCTTTAAAATATTTTCAAAAAATATCATATAAACATATTGACATAGTAGGGATAAGGGTTTATATTATCATCAACATCAAGAAAGCAATACATTTTTGAAATAAATTAAAAAGGATGGTAATTAATTATGGCAAAGAAATCTTACTCTGAAAGAAATTTAAAGTTTGAAACATTACAGCTTCATGTAGGACAGGAACAGCCTGATCCGGTAACAGATGCTAGAGCAGTACCAATTTACCTTACATCATCATATGTATTCCATAACAGCCAGCATGCTGCTGACAGATTTGGTCTTAAGGATGCAGGTAACATCTACGGTCGTCTTACCAATCCAACAGAAGATGTATTTGAAAAGAGAATCGCAGCACTTGAAGGTGGTGTAGCAGCACTTGCTGTTGGTTCTGGTGCAGCAGCATTAGCATATGCTTTCCAGGCACTTGCTCATGCAGGAGATCACATCGTAGCAGCTAAGAATATCTACGGCGGAACATATAACCTTCTTGCACATACACTTCCAGATTACGGAATTGAAGCTACATTTGTAGATCCTTTTGATTATGACGCTATTGAAGCAGCTATCAAGCCTAATACTAAGGCTGTTCAGATTGAGACACTTGGAAATCCTAATTCAGAAGTTGTTGATATCGAAAGAATTGCTAAGATTGCACATGCACATAACATTCCACTTGTTGTTGATAACACATTTGCAACACCTTACCTTGTAAGACCTATTGAATATGGTGCAGATATCGTTATCCATTCAGCTACTAAGTTCATCGGTGGACATGGCACAACACTTGGCGGTGTAATCGTTGATAGTGGTAAATTTGACTGGGTAGGGGCTGCTGATAAGTTCCCATGGCTTGTTGAACCAAATGTATCATACCACGGTGTAAGCTTTGCAAAGGATACAGCACCTGCTGCATTCGTTACATATATCAGAGCTATTCTCCTTCGTGATACAGGAGCTACAATTTCTCCAGTTCATTCATTCATCTTCCTTCAGGGACTTGAAACATTATCACTCAGAGTTGAGAGACATGTAGAGAACGCATTAAAGGTTGTTCAGTACTTAAAGAATCAGCCATTAGTTGAGAAGGTAAACCACCCCTCAATCTCTACTAACGAAGAACAGCAGGCTCTTTATAAGAAGTACTTCCCTAACGGTGGTGGTTCAATCTTTACATTTGAAATCAAGGGTGGGGCTGCTGAAGCACAGAAGTTCATTGATAACCTTGAGTTATTCTCACTTCTTGCTAATGTTGCCGATGTTAAGTCATTAGCAATACACCCTGCAAGCACAACTCATTCAGAGTGCAACGAAGCTGAGCTTCTTGATCAGGGAATCAAGCCTAACACAATCAGACTTTCAATTGGTACAGAGAATATCGATGATATCATTGAAGATCTTGACGAAGCATTCAAGGCTTTACAGTAATCTGCTATATTTCCTTTTAGGTATAATATATTTACATCAGGAGATGACTGTCCGTATTTTTCGGGCAGTCATTTTCTTTTAATAATAATCTTACTGACACACACCTGATTTTTTTCAACAAAATCCGACACATTCTTTACATATCAGACTAATGCTGATAAAATATATATAATTAATAAATCGTGAGTGTTTAGGAGGAAATGTAATGTTTTGTCAATTATTTGGTAAATTTCTTATTGAAAAAGAGATTATAGACAGGGATAAATACAAGTCTATAATGGAAAGGCTTGCTGAATCAAGAGCAAAACTTGGTGTAATTGCTGTAGCTGATGGTATTATTACTGAGAAACAGGCGAATGAAATTAATCATTTACAGACAACAAAGGATGCAAGATTTGGTGAAATCGCTGTTGGAGAGGGTTATATGACTGAAGAACAGTTAGATGCTCTTCTTAAAAAGCAGGGAAGTGCCTATGCAATATTCCTTTCTGTTCTTTCAGAAGCAGCAGATATATCGGTATCGAAGGTTGATGAGCTTCTTAAGGAATTCCAGAAGGAGCATGGTTTTACTGATGAGGATATGGATGGTCTTAAGAATGATGATTTAGAACAGATTGTTCCAATATTTGCCTTTTCATCAAAGTCATATGTAACTGATATATGCAGGCTTGCACTTGCTAATATTGAAAGATTTGTAACATCTGATTTCTATATAGACAGAATTAAGCATATTTCACAGCTTGAATACAGATGTCTTGCAGGTCAGAAATTAGAAGGTGACATTGATATTATTGTTGGTTTTGCAAGTGTTGGTGAACAGACAGCTATAGTTGATATAGCTAATGGATTCTCTCATAGTAATATATCTAATCTTGGAATAGAAGTATATGATGCTATAGGTGAATTTACTAACTGTATAAGCGGATTGTTTGCAACAGCAATTTCTAAGAAGGGCAGCATGTTAGAGATTACTCCACAGTTTGCTTATGAAAATCAGTTTGCCAAAGGAGATGCTTATGTACTTCCTATTCATATACATGACAGTGAAGTTCTGCTTTTCATATCTGCCTCTGATGAAACCAAAGCTGGAGATATGCCTGTTGTAAGAAAGATTATGGCAAAAGCAGGTGGAGAAGTTACATTAGACAGCAAAGGAACAGTAGTTATCGTTGATGATTCCGGAATGTCAAGAAAGATTCTGCGTGATATTCTTGAAGAAGCCGGTTACGCTGTATTAGCTGAAGCAACTGACGGATTAGAGGGTGTACTTGCTTATAAGACATATTACCCTGATATAATTACACTTGATATTACAATGCCTAACATGGACGGAACAGAAGCTCTTAAAGAAATTAAAGCTTATGACTCTAATGCCAAAGTAATTATGATAACTGCTGCAGGACAGCAGCACAAAGTAATTGAGGCTCTTAAGCTTGGTGCCAAACGTTTTATTACCAAGCCATTTGATAAAGAAGAGATTCTTAAGAATATTGAAGAAGTTCTTGAGGGTTAATAAAAAATAATGGGATGATACCTTTAGTGATATCATCCCATTATTTTTATTTATTCTTTCTAAAATGCACTTCTGGAACTGCCAGGCTGTCATATGTGACATGTGGCTTATCTGTATTATCATCCGGGACAATATCTGATGATATATCCGCATCATCTTTTTCACTGTCTGAATCTTTCTTATGTATCTCAGGAATAGCAAGATTATCATACGACAGACTATAATCCTTTTCAGATGTATCAACTTTGTTTTTTACCTTTTTGAATATATTAAACATGTTTAACTCCTCTATAATTATAATATATTGATAAAAAAAGTTATAACCAGACTATTGAGGAAATCTGCAAAAAGACTTCCTATAAGTGGTATTAACAGATACGCCTTAACTGATGGAACATATTTGTCACATACTGCCTGCATATTTGCCATGGCATTAGGCGTTGCTCCCATTCCAAATCCACATGTACCTGCAACAAGAACTGCTGCATCATAATCTCTTCCCATAATATTAAATACAATAAAATATGTAAATAAAACAATAACCATTATCTGTGCACCAAGAAGTATGACAAGTGGAAGTGCCAGTGATGCAAGCTGCCATAACTTAAGTGTAATCATAGCCATTCCAAGAAATAATGAAAGACTTATGCCTCCAAGGTCATTAATTTCCCCCATATGAATAACAAGCTTTCCATTTCCTGCATATTCTGCAATGTTACGCATAAGCGCAGCTGCAATCATGGCTCCGATATATATAGGAAAAGTAAGTCCTGTCTTCGTAAGAGCCCATGAAAAAATAGTTCCTATACCGATAGCAATAATAAGCTGGAATACAGCTGATGCATACATTCTGGAATGTCTTTCATGCTTCTTTTCGTCTTCAATAAGAAGACTGTCATCCTCTGGAATTGCTGTATCTAAAAGGTTTTTCTTCTCAATAAGTCTCTTGCCTAATGGTCCTCCTACAAGACTTCCAAATATAAGACCAAATGTAGCTGCAGCAGTACATATTGTCGTTGCACCCTTAACATTAAAATCTTCAAGTACCGGTCCAAATGCACCCGCAGTACCATGTCCGCCAACCATAGGTATTGAGCCTGTACACATTCCTATAAGTGAATCAAGCCCAATAACCTTAGATAAACCTACTGCAACACCATTCTGTATAAATATAAGTACTATAACTAATCCTAAAAATATCACCATAGACTTTCCGCCCTTTTTAAGTACTTTAAGATTAGCCTGAAATCCTACGGATGTAAAAAAGAATACCATGCATACTTCTTTAAGTGTGTCATCAAATGAAAACTCTAGTATATGAGTAACATAACATATACATGTAAATATAGCAAACAACAGTCCTCCTACAACAGGTGCCGGTATACAGAACCTTTCAAGGAATTTAATTTTCTTTCGTAAATAGCTGCCTAGAAGCAGTACAAGTACCGCAATAGCCAGCGTCTGATACATATCTAACTGAACCTTCATTAAATTTCTCCATTCTTTAATAGCATTAACCTGATATACAGAATTATTCTGTCAAAACATTGATGCCACGCTCTGTATAATAAGCTGCTGCACCTGAATGGAACGGAATATCTACTCCATCAGCCGCCGTATTTATATCAAATGAAATATCAAGAGATGTAGCATACTTAAAATCATCAGCATGCTCATATATTGTCTTAGTCACATTCTTAATAACATCGTCTGAGAGTGACTGCTTTGCAATCAGAACTGCCTTAACACCAATAGTTGTCACATCAGAATCCTGACCATTATAAGTTCCTGCCGGAATAGTATATTTTTCACAAAGAGAATACGCTGATAACATCTTGTCTATGCATTTGTCATCAAGACTTATAAGACATATGTCACATTCCTTAGACAACTGTCCAATAACTTCTGTTCTTGTTCCTGCTGTACAGAAAAATGCATCAATTTCTCCAGCTTTAAGTTTTTCAGCAGCTTCTGTATAATCCATATTGACCTTATTAATAAGCTCGTCAGTAATTCCACTCATCTTTAATATCTGCTCTGCATTCTTTTCAGATCCTGACTCTGATGCACCGACACTCACAGTTTTATTAATCAGGTCATCAATACCTGTGATTCCAGAATCTTTCCTTACAACAATCTGGCAGCATTCTGTATAAAGGGAAGCAACCGCTTTGTAACCCTTCTGGTATTTTTTATCAGCAAATGTGCCAGTTGCATTATATGCATCACTTAACAGATCTGCCTGGACAATAGCAAGGTCTATATACCCATCAGATATAAGCCTTAAATTAGCAACCGAACCAGCAGTAGTCTTTGTTTCAAATGTATATCCATCAATCTCTTTATCTGCCAGCTGTGTAAACGTGCTTGCAAATGAATAATACACTCCGCCTATATCTGCTGCACCAAATTTCAAATTCTTACTATGCCCGCTACATCCTGCCATCACAAACAATAAACAGGACATTAATACACATAATATTTTCTTCATTCATTTATCCTCTTAACAATAATTCTTTTTCATAAACTTTGCCATCCTTTATGTACATTCTAGGGACACGCTTACTTACTGCACATGTAAGCTCATAAGGAATTGTTCCTGCAAGCTGTGCCATATGCTCAATAGGATTAGCCTTACCAAATATCTCTACTTCACTACCAACGTCAACATTCATTTTATCTGTAAGATCAATCATACACATATCCATACATATCTTGCCTCTCTGTGGAGCAGGACCTTCTTCTGTCATAAGCTCATATCTGTTAGAAAGGCATCTGAAATATCCATCAGCATATCCATAAGGAACAACTCCCATTCTTGTCTTTCTGTCAGTCTTGTATATTCCTCCATAGCTTATTGCTGTTCCGGCAGGGTAAGTCTTGATTGTGCTTACTGTTGTCTTAAGTGACATAACAGGCTTAAGTCCAAGCTCCTGTGCAAAATCTCCATATCCATAGAGCAGAAGTCCTGGTCTTACCATGTCAAGCCATGTTTCAGGATATCTTGCAACAGCACCTGTATTGGCACAGTGTCTTATCTTGAATTTCTTTCCAAGTTTTTTCTCAACTTCATCAATCACACTGGTAAACAATTCAAACTGATGCTTAGTATAGCTTTCATATTCTTCTCCAAATTCATCAGATACTGCAAAATGTGTGAATATTCCCTCAGCATCAAGACCTGGAAGAGTACAGCCTTCACATATTCCTTCAACACCACTTTCAAAATAATCTCCGTCACACAGATATCCAAGTCTTGACATTCCTGTATCAACTTTAATATGAATCTTTAATGTACCACCACATTTAACAGCTTCCTCACTGTATTCAAGTGCCTTAGCCCTGCATGTTACAGCCTGTGTTATATTATTCTTAATAAGCTCAGATACTTCTTCCTTAGGTGTATGTCCAAGTATAAGAACCGGCATTGTAATACCATTGTGTCTTAATTCTACAGCTTCATCTATACTGCTTACTGCAAGATAATCTGCTCCGGACTCCTGTAAAAGTCTGCTTACCTGTACAGAACCATGTCCGTAAGCATCCGCTTTTACAACGCCTAAAAACTTAACATTTTCTCCAATTCTTTTCCGTAATGTTTCATAATTATGTGCAAGTGCATCCATATCTATTTCAGCCCATGTTCTTCTTAATGTTGAATCCATAATAATCTGCCTCCATTATCTAAACATATTTTAATATTTTACCATTTTATTGATGATTAGTGAATATTTTTTAAATTAATTTTAGGTTGATATTTTATATTAATGTCAGAACAAAGATAAAAGATATCAGATTGGAGAAATTCATATGAAAAAAAACCTTTTTGCTTTATTAAATATATGTACTATATTATTAAGCCTGTTCTTAACAGGATGTTCTGGAAAAGAATCTAAGATAACATTAAACAGCTCTCAGCCCGAATGCATTTTATCTAATAATGATAATATTGTTCTTGAGTCTTACACTAATGAATCAGTATTAGATGATGAAATCCCTGAACGCAGCATAACATGCTGGGGTGATAGTATGATGCAGGGAGCTGGATGTAACGAAGCATATATATACTCTGATAATGGTATTGAAGACATATCTTACTTTACAACTCCATCTGCTCTGCAATATTTTACATCAATCAATACCTACAACTTTGGTGTAGGTGGTGAGAGTTCATATCAGATTTCTTTACGTGCGGGCGGAATTCCAATATACACTGACCGTGATATCTATATAACCGACCACTCATTAGCTTATGTAAAATTTGTTAATGAAAATGAAGAAACAATCGATATGGATGACTACAGCGGATATGGATATGAAGATAACACATATCCAGACACAGTATATATTAATGATGTTTTATGTTATGTCGAAAGAGCCGATGAAGGCTTATATATTTCTATATGTTCTGATGCAGACTGTGATTCTGTAACTGAAATGTATATTAACGCATGGACAAGGGTTATTCCTAAGGCAGCTTATGATCACCGCAATGATATTCTTATTCTTGAGATGGGAAGTAATGGTGGCTGGGAGAATGATTATGATGAACTTATAAGACAATATCAGAATATAATAGATAACAGCTATTATGCTGATTATATAATTGTTGGCGATACTGATAATCCGGGAGAATCAGCTGACATATATCAGGATGTATACGATAATAATGGTAATTATGCAGGACTTCATGCAACATTATGGGAACAAGCTCTGTATGATGCATTTGGAGAACATTTCCTTAACACAAGACTTTATCTTATGGAAAATGCACTATCTGACTGTGGACTTACACCAACCGAGAATGATATAATTGATATACAGACAGGCAATCTTCCTGAACAGATTCGTGCTGATTTCACACATTTTAACTCTTATGGATATTATTCCAAAGCCAAAGCTATATACTTAAAAGGTATAGAACTTGGCTACTGGGATTAATATTATTCGACTGGAGGATTATATATGAGAATATTACTAGTTGAAGATGACCGCTCATTATCAAGGGCTGTATCAACTATATTACAGAAGAATAATTATTCTGTTGACTGCGTTGAAAATGGTCAGATTGCCCTTGATTATCTGGAAGAAGATATATATGATGCTGTAATTATGGATATTATGATGCCGGTAATGGATGGAATTACAGCTTTAAAGAATCTAAGAAAACGTGGCAGCAACATTCCTGTTCTTATGCTCACAGCCAAGACCGAGATTGATGATAAAGTAGAAGGGCTTGATAATGGTGCTAACGATTATCTTACAAAACCATTTGACACAAGAGAACTGCTTGCAAGAATCCGTGTACTTACACGCTCTGAAAAACAACAGGATAATATTATTACACTTGGAAATATTTCGCTGAACACAACTACATGTGAATTATCTTCTCCTTCAGGTTCATTTCTTCTTACTAATAAGGAATATCAGATGATGCTGATGTTCATGAATAATAAAACCCAGGTTATTTCGGCAGAACATTTTATGGAGAAAATCTGGGGCAGTGAATCTGATTCAGATATCAGCACCGTATGGACTTATATATCTTATCTCAGGAGAAAACTTGAAGCTTTAAAGTCTGATTATTCTATTGCTACAAGAAGAAATATGGGATATTATTTAAAAAATAACAACTAATATAAAGAAGGTATATAATGTCAAAAAACAATAAAGCATCTAATTATAATGAGAAAATGCTTACCCGCTTAAGAATACAATTTATAGTTCTTTCAATGGCAGTTGTAATAATTATGCAAGGATTTATTGTGTATACAAGTGTCAGAAACACATACAATAAGATGGTATCTAAATCCGACCATCTTGTTTCATCTATATATATTAATATTTTAGACCAAAAACCAGTTAAAGCAGATGCCAGGTATTTCTATATTATATTTAATAAAAAAAAACGCCCCGTAAACATTAATATCGATAACATATCTGATATTTCTGAATATGAGGCTATGAAAATATATCATGAAGCATATGAAACTGGCGAACTTGATGGATTTTACAATGGTTACAGATATTGCATATATGAAAAAGAGAAACGTACAATTGCTGTATTCGTGCTTCGAAGTAATATGATAGATGATGTTAAGAAAACAGCTGTTTCTCTTATAGAATCATCATGTGTAGGTATTGCAGTTATGCTCCTGATTCTTATATTTACTTCAAAGCTTATCGTCATGCCTATTGCAAAAGCACACCGCAAGCAGAAAGAATTCATAACCTCTGCAAGTCATGAGCTTAAGACTCCGATTACAGTAATAAGAGCTGATGCTGATATATTACAGATGGATAATCCTGATAATGAATGGATTGAAGATATAAAGAAACAGGCAGAAAATCTTACAGCTATGACTAACAGTCTTGTATCACTTGCAAGAATGGATGAGCGCAACGGTCATATAAAACGTGTGGTTTTTCCTGTTTCTGACCTTGCAGAAGAAGCTGTGCGCTCTTATAATGCACTTGCACTTGATTCAGGTAAACATTTTACCTACGATATTACACCTGACCTTACATGCTGCGGTGACGCATCATCAGTACGGCAGCTATTTACAATTCTTCTTGATAACGCATTTAAATATTCATCAGGTAAAGGTAACATAGACTTTAAATTATATTCTTCAGGAAGCTATATTGTTTTAATCGTAAGCAATGATGTTGATAATATTGATAAGAATCTTACTGACAGAATGTTTGACAGATTCTACAGGGCTGATTCAACATCCGCTAAGATAACCGGATATGGTCTTGGTCTTTCAATTGCAAAGGCTATTGTTTCCGAGCATAACGGAAGTATTAAAGCCAAAATGGATGGTTCTCAAAGAATTATTATTAAAGCACAGCTTCATATTAAATAACACATATTGACCCAATATGTTATAATGAAAAAGAATTTAGTGTAATGCTGAATTCTTTTTTTGTAGAGTGGAAAATTAACATGAGGGGAGAAATATTCTATGGAACCAGATTACAATAACAACTATCATAACAGCTATCAAAGCGAGTTTAAGCCCAATGGATTTGATGACCTTCATCTTGATGATGAAGTATACGAGATTAAATCTGACAGAATTAATCCTGAAGATTTTTATCAACACAGTCAAAAGAAACGATATTCAGAAGTCAGTCTTAGAAACATGCCTGTTGTGCTTATTATAATCCTTGCCAATCTGCTTGCAGGCATTATGTGCATAATAGCAGGCAGTGATCATTTTGAAACAGGTGGACTTAATTACCAGTATATTCATAATAATAAAGAATATATAAGGCTTCTGACTTATATGTTCCTGCATGCTAATTTGCCACATTTTATTAATAATATGGTTGCTCTGTATCTGTTCGGTTCTAGACTTGAACCCCGTGTCGGTTCTCTTCGTACTGCAATTATATATTTCGGTTCAGGACTTGCATCAGGCCTTGTATCTGTATATGTATCACACCTTATCAATCCCGATGTAATCCGCTTTGCTGCAGGTGCATCAGGTGCAATATTCGGTGTAATGTGTGCAACACTTTTTACTAATTTCAGTTCAAAAACTGATTCCAATAAGACAACTGTAATCGTATCTATTGCGTTAATTGTTGTATATGCTCTTATATCTAATGGTGCAAATGTAGATATCCTCGGTCATCTCGGTGGTGGGATAGCAGGTGGTATTCTTGTATTCATTCTGTACCATGACAGTTTAGATGGTGCATTTTCAGGAACAGTTTCAACACTTCTTGCTGTCATACTCACATTAATAATATGTTTTATCGGTGTGACACGCGCAGGCATTGGTACTAAAGCCAGCGCAATGCAGGATTCAAGAATCGATACAGTAAAAGAACAGCAGATATTTCAGGATGAATCTATAACCTTTGGTCAATGTCTGGATAACAAATGTACAGACCCCGAATGGACTATTTTCAGTTCTACTGATAATAAAAAGGTTGTAGAATTCAACGGTAAAGTAGTATATAATAACACGAATTCTTCATTGAAGATTCAATTCACATATGATGAATCCATTAGTTACTGGACAATTAACTACATGGGACTAAATGGTACTGCAATGGATAGTAATGGTGCAGCTCTGATTCTTAATTATCTGTGCAGCGATTATTTAAATTAGGAGGCGATGTACATGTCTAAGCTGTTTAATTCTGATGACGATGATTTTGGATATCTTGATGATTCTATTCATATTAACTGGAAGAAATTACTGCCTGCAATCATAATTGTTGCAGCAGCAGTAATTGCATTAATAATTGTACTTATTGTTTCTTTCGGTCATAGAGGGAAAAAAGTACCTGCAAATGCATCTTCAACCGAAGAAACTTCGTCTGTCAGTGAAACAGATACCGACGGCAATAATACTTTAAGCGATAAAGATGAGAAAGAACAGGATCCTCAGTATTCCGACAATAATGGAGCGATGAATCAGGATACAGGTAATGGTGCTTCTGTAATTCTTTCCAACAGCACTAATGAAACATCAGATGTAACTATCGGTGTAGATGTTTCCAAATTTCAGGGAACTATAGACTGGGCACAGGCTGCTTCATCAGGTGTTGATTTTGCAATGATAAGAGTCGGCTACAGAGCGCAGAAGACAGGGGTTATCTATGCTGACACCAATGCAAAATACAACATGCAGCAGGCTGCAGCCAACGGAATTAAAGTTGGTGTATACTTCTTCTCATCAGCAGTTAATGAATCCGAAGCTATTGAAGAAGCAGACTGGGTTGCTGATTTCATAGCAGACTACAGTATAACTTATCCTGTAGCATTTGACTGTGAAGGCTTCTACACATCTGAAAGCAGGCAGAAGAGCATGACTAAGGCTGAAAGAACTACCGTAGCTGTTGCATTTTTACAGGAAATATATGATAAAGGCTATACCCCTATGTTTTATGCTGCTTCCTCTGAACTTACCAATAACAGTCAGTGGAACACTGCCATTATTGAAAAATCATTTAAGATATGGGTTGCACAATATCCGTCAACGCCTTATCCAGAGACTCCATCCACATCATATGCAGGAACATGCAGTATGTGGCAGTATACTAATCAGGGCAGGGTAGCAGGAATTGGTACAAATGTTGATATTAATGTTGCATATTTTGGTTATTCAGAAAGTAATGGTTCTTTAAGCGGTGAAACTGCGGCTTCTGCAACTCCAGATGTAGAATCAGGCATGGTATTCACATCTGTTAATGATACCGTTACTGCCAAAGATGAAGTAAGGCTTCGTGACAAGCCTAGTCAGGATACAGACGCAACTGTAATTGCAACACTTATCAATGGTGAAACAATTACACGGACTGGAACAAGCAGCAGTGGCTGGTCAAGACTTGTATACAATGGACAGACTGTATACGCTGTTACAAGTTACTTAACAACAGACCTTACACCTAAAGCAACAGAAAGTCCTACAACCGGATTTAACACGAAATTCACGGACTGTAACGACACCGTAACACCTAAGGAAGAGGTTAATCTTAGGAATAAGCCTAGTGTGACTGATGCAGATTCTGTTGTTGTTGCAACTGCTAAAAAAGGTGAGCTTTTCACCAGAACCGGCTATAATACAGAGGTTGGCTGGTCAAGGGTTGTATATAACGGACAGACACTTTACTGTGTTACAAGCCTGCTTTCTATCCAATGAATTTAAAATGTCAGGAGAATTATTGTGAGTATTATAATCACTGATTTATGCAAAACCTTTGATGACAATGAAGTTCTTAAAAATGTTAATATATCCCTTAAAGATAATTCTATATATTGTCTTATGGGAACTTCCGGCATTGGAAAAACAACGCTTTTAAGAATTCTAATGGGACTCGAACATGCTGATTCCGGCAGTGTATCCGGTATAGATACTAAAAGCATATCTTGTATGTTTCAGGAGGACAGGCTTATTCCTTACCTTTCTGCAATAGACAATGTCAGAATAGTGCTTCATGGAAAAAACAATAGGGATGAAATCCGTAATAATCTGTTATCAATTCTTCCAGATGATAGTCTTGATATTCCTGTAAGTTCATTATCCGGTGGAATGAAAAGAAGAGTTGCACTTGCAAGAGCATTATCATATCCCGGGAAACTTATAATACTTGATGAACCATTCACAGGTTTAGATAAGGATACTAAGTTAAATGTAATAGACTATATCTTAAAAATGCGTAATAATCGTACTTTGCTTATTGCAACTCATGGAACTGATGATGCTGATTTGTTAGGTGCCAAAATAATAAAGCTTGATTAAATATTAAAGGGAGACTGTCTTATGACAATCTCCCTTATTAATTAATATTATGTGACTACATTTCTTCGATAATCTTTCTTGCAACATATACGCCACTGGCAGAAGCGTGTGATAATGAATGTGTAACGCCGCTTCCGTCACCAATTATGTATAAGCCCTTATATCTTGTCTCAAGGTTGTTGTCAATCTCAACTTCCATGTTATAAAACTTAACCTCAACACCATACAGAAGTGTATCATCATTGGCAGTTCCCGGTGCAATCTTATCAAGTGCGTAAATCATCTCTATAATTCCATCAAGAATTCTCTTAGGAAGTACAAGACTTAAATCACCAGGAGTAGCAGCAAGAGTAGGCTTTACAAGTCCCTCCTCAATTCGCTTCTCTGTACTTCTTCTTCCTCTCATAAGGTCTCCGAATCTCTGGACAATAACACCTCCACCAAGCATGTTGGAAAGTCTTGCAATACTTTCACCGTATCCGTTGCTGTCCTTGAACGGCTCTGAAAAATGCTTTGCAACAAGAAGCGCAAAGTTGGTGTTCTCTGTCTGCTTCTCAGCGCCTTCATAGCTGTGTCCGTTAACTGTTACAATTCCGTTAGTGTTCTCATTAACTACGATTCCATTAGGATTCATACAGAAAGTTCTTACAAGGTCCTCAAATTTCTCTGTTCGATATACAATCTTGCTTTCGTACAGTTCATCTGTAAGATGTGCAAATATAACTGCAGGAAGCTCAACCCGCACACCGATATCCACACGGTTAGACTTTGTTGGAATCTCAAGCTTCTGACAGACATTTTCAATCCATTTGCTTCCGCTTCGGCCAACGGAAACAATACATTTGTCACAGTCCATGTACTCATCCTTATAGAATACTCTGTAGCCGCCATCAATCACTTCAATATTGCTTACAGGAGTATTAAAATAGAAGTCTATATGATCCTTCATCTCATTATACATGTTCTCAAGAACAATATAGTTAATGTCTGTTCCAAGATGTCTAACTGACGCATCAAGAAGCTTTAACTTGTTCTGCATACATAAAGTCTTGAACTTAGTGCCTGCTGTCGAATACATGTGAGTCTCTTCACCACCATGTGATGTATTGATTGTATCAACATACTTCATCAGGTCGATTGCCTGATCCCTGCCGATATACTCATAAAGAGTTCCACCGAAATCATTAGTTATATTATATTTACCATCTGAAAATGCACCAGCACCACCAAATCCGTTCATAATCGCACATGTTGGGCATTTAATACAGGCTTTGACCTTCTTGCCATCTATAGGACATTTTCTCTTCTCTAATGTGTTGCCTTCCTCAAATACAGCCACTCTGGTTTCAGGTGACTTCTTCATAAGCTCGTACGCAGAAAAGATTCCGCCCGGTCCGGCTCCAATAATAATTACATCGTATTCCATACATTATCCTCCTCGGAGAAATTTCTTAGGATATTATATCATAGAATCGAGGGTATGTGGTATAGTGTAAATATTAATTAGAGTATTTAGTATCAGACTACTTATTGATGAGCAAGGTATTATCATCAAGGCTAATGAAAAGGGAAGCCCCAGCGGTAATACCCAATGATGGGAAACAGACTCCGATGAAAGGGCATTCTGTATTTATTGCACAGCATGCAACAGCTACCTGCTGCAGGGAATGCATAAGAAAGTGGCATAATATGAAGCCTGGTGTAGAGCTAACGCAGATTCAGCAGGATTATCTTGTTGATGTAATAATGAAATGGATAAAAAAGGAATACAACGATTTTAAAAATCAGTAATTCATTAGGCAATTTGAGAAAACTTAAGTGTAAAATTTCCTAGGGAAGATAACCATGAGTATTTAATTGACAAGCTGTGAATGATTTGATATCATTGCACAGTAAATTAATAAGACAGTTCGTTTGTACCATCCTGTCTCTAAATAAAACCAGGACTATTATTTTTATAATTCATAATTGGAAATTTTTAGGGAAATAATCTATTAAGGCACGGGTACAGATGTATCCGTGTTTTTTTAATGCAATATAAGCAAATGGAGAAAAGATTTATGTATATTTTAAAAACAGAGGCTAGTTTTGATTCGGCACATTTTCTTGCAGGATACAATGGAAAATGCAGCAATCTTCATGGACATAGATGGAAGATTGTTCTTGAAGTTCAAACTGAGGAACTAAAGGAAGATGTTCAGCATAAGGGTATGTATGTTGATTTTGGAGAACTGAAAAAAGATTTAAGAAACATAGCAGATTCAATGGATCATGCATTAATTATAGAAAGAAATTCATTGAAGGAAACTACATTTGAAGCTTTAAAAAGCGAGAATTTCAAAATTATTGAACTTGATTTCCGACCGACAGCGGAGAATATGGCCAAGTATTTTTATGAAAAAATAAAAATACTTGGATACAACATGAGAGCTGTAACTGTATATGAAACTCCTGCTAATAGTGCAACTTATATGGAATGATTTTTAATCTGAAAGGATTTATATATGAGTAAATATGAAGTAGTTGAAAAATTTGTAAGTATTAATGGTGAAGGAACTAAAGCCGGGCAGCTAGCGGTTTTTATACGCTTTAAGGGCTGTAATCTTAACTGTAAATACTGCGATACCAAATGGGCTAATGAGCAGGAGACACATTCTCAACCAATGACAGAAAAAGAAATTCTTGATTATGTTTTATCGACAGGAGTAAAAAATGTCACTCTTACTGGTGGTGAACCACTGCTAAGAGAAGGTATTGAAAATGTTATAACAGTTCTTGCAGAAAACAATCTGAACATTGAAATAGAGACTAACGGCAGTGTCTATCTTGATAAAATCCGTAAGCTTCACAAAGAGAATGTAACTTTTACAATGGATTATAAGCTTTCATGCAGTGGTATGGAAGCGGCCATGAATCTGGAAAATTTTGATATTTTAAATAGCAATGATACTGTCAAATTTGTAGCAGGTTGTCGAGAGGATCTTATAAAGGCAAAACAAATTATAGAAAAATATAATCTGTATGGAAAATGTAACCTTTATATAAGTCCGGTATTTGGAATGATAGAACCTGAGGAAATTGTTAATTTTATGAAAGAGAATGTAATGAATGATGTTAATATGCAGATTCAGTTACATAAAATTATATGGTCACCAGACAAAAAAGGAGTCTGACATGGAAAAACATAAGAAAATAGACACTAAGGCAATTGAATATCATATAGCTGGTATTCTTAAGGCTCTGGGTGATAACCCTGAACGGGAGGGCTTAAAAGATACACCTAAAAGAGTTGCAAAAATGTATGAAGAAGTTTTTGATGGAATGAATTATACAAATGAAGAAATTGCGGATATGTTTAACAAAACATTTGCACTGGACATGGATGAAGAAGAGTCTGAACAAATAGAATGTAAATGTCAGAGTGGAACTTCCAATATGGTAGTGGTAAAAGATATAGATATTTTCAGTTATTGTGAGCATCATCTTGCTCTTATGTATGATATGAAGGTAACAGTTGCTTATATTCCAAATGGAAGAGTAATAGGTCTTAGTAAGATAGCAAGAATAGCAGATATGGTATCTAAAAGACTGCAGCTTCAAGAAAGAATAGGAAGTGATATTGCTGATATTATGCAGATGATTACTGGTGCCAAAGATATAGCAGTATTTATTGAAGGATGTCATAGCTGCATGACCGCAAGAGGAATTAAAAAAGCTAACACAAAAACATATACACAAACATTAAGAGGGAGATTTAACAATGAAAGCAATGGTTTTGTTCAGTGGTGGAATAGATAGTACAACATGCCTTGGTATGGCAGTAGAAAAATATGGTCCAGAAAATGTTATTGCGTTATCAATATCATATGGGCAGAAACATACAAAAGAGATAGAAGCGTCAGATAAAATAGTAAAATACTATAATGTAGAACATATTTATCTTGACCTTGCAAAAATATTTCAATATAGTGATTGTTCATTATTATCACATTCTGATAAGGAAATACCTAAAGAATCATATGATGAGCAGATTAAGAGCACAAATGGTTCTCCTGTTTCAACATATGTTCCATTTAGAAATGGGTTATTTTTATCAAGTGCTGCCAGTATAGCAATTTCAAAAGGCTGCAGTGAGATATATTATGGGGCACATGCGGATGATGCGGCTGGAAGTGCATATCCTGACTGCAGCAGTGATTTTAATAATGCAATAAATGAGGCTATATATCTTGGAAGTGGAAAGCAGATTAAGGTTGTAGCACCATTTATCAATGCAACAAAGGATCAGGTTGTAAAAAAGGGGCTTGAGCTAAATGTACCTTATAAGTACACATGGAGTTGCTATGAAGGCAACGAAAAACCTTGTGGAAAGTGTGGAACATGTATAGATAGAGCCAGAGCATTTGAGTTAAACGGAATTAATGATCCAGCTATGGAATAAAAAGGAGAAAATTATGACTGGAAGAAGTAAAGAAGAAACAGCAGATATAACATTATTGGGAAATCAGAAAACACAATATCCAAGTGATTATGCACCGGAGATGTTAGAGACTTTTGAGAATAAACATCAGGGTAATGATTATTTTGTAAAATTTAATTGCCCAGAATTTACAAGTTTGTGTCCTATAACAGGGCAGCCAGATTTTGCAACTGTTACAATATCATATGTACCAAACATTAAAATGGTGGAAAGTAAATCATTAAAATTATATTTATTCAGTTTCAGAAATCATGGTGATTTTCATGAAGACTGTATGAATATTATCATGAAAGATTTGATAAAACTTATGGATCCAAAATACATAGAGGTATGGGGAAAATTTACTCCTAGAGGTGGAATATCAATAGATCCTTACTGTAATTATGGAAAACCTGGAACAAAATGGGAGGAGATAGCATTCAACAGAATGGCAAACCATGATATGTATCCAGAAAAGGTCGATAATAGATAATAATAGATAAAATAACGCCGATAAATCAAGATTTATCGGCGTTTTGCAGTTACTCAAATAAGTGCCTAAATAGGTCTTTAATTTCGTCTGGAAAATCCTTGAAATCATCTTCTTTCACTTAAAAATTGCTCGTTACAGTAGTAAAGTACACATTTTAGTCACTTCGCTAAATTGCAGTTTAACGAAGTGACTACGTGATGATAATATAGAGTGCCACGGCAATCCTCTTAATCTGGCCTCTCCATCTTTTAATACTATCAACATGAAGCCATGTATACTGCTAAGAAAGGCGGTAAGGACAGATATTTTGTGAATAAATTCATTGAAGAATAAGAAGTTAATGCCGCCAGTCAGGATTATTTCCTAATTGGCGGCATTATAAAATGCCATTATACAATTATGTCAACATGCATGTCAGCCATCGCAAAATCTTTCTTAAGCTTTCGGCTAACTTTCTTAATTTCTGTACTGTATTCTTTCTTTCGATTATCTTTTTCAGATGTTTTATCAGTAGCTTTTATATCTGCGGTATCTGTATTTTTAATATCACAAATCTGATTATTATCATCAGTTACATTATCTGCTTTATCCTGTGTATTTTCAGAAACGTCAGTAAGTTCAGCATTATCAGCCTTCTCGCTGTCTGTTATCTCATCTGATATATCATTATCTGCTGCATCCTGTTCTTTCTTTTCTTCATCAGTTGGCATACTCTGATAATCTGCGGATTTGACAAACTCAAGATGTGCAGCCTCAATGTTGTTAGTCTTTGCAAGTATTTCCTGGGCTTTCGCTAACTTGGCACTTTTAGGTATTGCCGGGTCATTGACTATACTGCTTAATGAACTCTCCAGTTCTCCAAGCTTATGCAGCTTTACACGGTCAACCTCTTCCTTAGTTTTGCATTGTCTCAGTTTTTCCTTATAGCTTTCTTTTTCTTCTTTAGTTTCACGATATTTCTTTAAAGCAACAGGATCATTCTTTTCAAGATAAGATATTTCCTCCGGCGAAAGACTCCCACCGGACATAATCTTATTATCTATTTTCTGGCGCTTCTCTGCTTCCCGATTATGTTCTAACCGTTCCTGAAAATCAGCAATCATAAACTGCTCGGATGTCCATGTAGAACGCTCGTTTAACTCCTGCTTAGATAAAACATTGCCAGATTCCTTTTTCTGCATCCACTTGTTATTAAGCATCTGCAATTGTACGGTACTTGCTATTGTTCCTGATAATATCACTAGGCACACCCCCTGACATTATACAGAAAAATCAACATTCTGACCCACATTCTTCTCCTGTGGAGTTCTTACTGTATCACTTAAGAAAAGCTGCTCCTGATTTTTTATCTTTTCAAGAAGTTCTTCTATTGATGAAGCTGTCACTGTTACAGTCTCCGTATCGTCAGTATCATCGACATCTCCGGTTTCTTTGCGTTTCTTTTCCAGCCGCTCCTCATTCTTTTTCTTTTCTGCCTTCTTCTCGGCTGTCTTCTTAGCTTCTTTCTTTTCTGCAGCCTTTTTCTCAATGCGCTCCTTCTGTGCAGCACTTGACTTTTCAAGCACAGCAAAATATGATGCTGTACCATTATCATTAACCTGCATTCCAAAGCCCTTTACACTAGTTCCTGTTGCTGAAAGACTGCTTGCAAGCTGTGAGATTCCACTTGCAGCATTTGCAATAATTCCTTCATACTGTTTTCTGTAATTCTCATCAGAAGCCATTCTTTCAATCTTATCCTCATCAATAAGGACAACCATATTATTGGAATTAGCATAACCTGCCGCATTAGCCTTGGCATTCTCTTTCTGATCCTCACTTACAAGAATAAAATTCATATTAGAGTACTTTTTCTTTAATTGTTCATAATATTTGCTTGCTTTCTCGCTTAACTGGGGATTACCGATAGTCTGACCACTGACTTTCTTCTTTCCGCTTGTCTCATCGGTCTTAGTTGTCTCTGACTTAGAATAAACAGCCGCTGTATCTGCATACGAACCGGCTATCTGGGAAAAATTCCCTGAATATACACTACTCATAATTCATTCCTCCTTGAACGAAAATTTATTGGATAAAGTCTTCCTTGACTTTTCTAATTATTATATCGACACATTTACAAAAAAAATAATCGCATCACATAAAAAATGATACGATTACTTTGATTTTAATTAATTTCTTTCTTCTCTCTTCTTATAAAAAGACAGACACATATGACAACAAAAACAACAGTTGCAGCTATTAGTATTGGCCATACCGGAATCGGACAGACAGATGCCCTTATAAGTTTAAGTCCCTGATAAAGTGTAAATACACCAAATATCGAGAATATTGCGAATGCAAGTGTATTAAGCAGTCCGTCCGGAGTCTTGCTCTTTAACAGATATCCAACTAACATACCAAGAATGTCAGCTGCAAAAAGTCCGAGCGAACATCCTATCCATACAACAAGAGCTGCACTCATACCTTCATTAGCACCAAATGTTATGGCTGTAAGCTGTGTCTTATCACCAAGCTCTGCAATGAAAAATGTACAGAAAACTGCAAGTGGTGCAAACTTAATCTTTGATTTGCCGCCTTCTTCTTCTTCTTCTTCTTCATCCCCGGCAATGGTTGATGCAGCAAAATAAAGAAACGCAAGTGCTGCAATAGTCTTTATAAGCCAGTCAGGAATGAATTCACTGACAAGCCCACCTGCTAAAACAGCAAGTCCATTAAGTACAAGAATTGCTGCAGCAGTTCCTAATATAATATCTCTTAACTTATATTTAGAAGTAAGAGCAATAAGCATGAGCTGGGTTTTATCGCCCATCTCAGCTATGAATTCAGTAAAAAACACTTTTAAAAACAACAACATTGGTATGTTACCTCATTTATCTTATTATGATATAAACTGCATATATCAAATAAAGTGCAACCATTGAAAAACCTTCAATTCTTCCGATTTTCTTCCTTGTTCCGGCAAATATCCATACACATATTGTAAATACAATAAGCACACACAAATCTATAATATTTTCTGTAATTATGCTGATTGGGCTGATTGCTGATGCAATACCAAGTACCATAAGTATGTTAAATACATTTGAACCAATTGCATTACCAAGTGCCATATCAACTTCATTCTTTCTAGCCGCAACAATTGATGTTACAAGTTCCGGAAGAGATGTTCCTATTGAAACAATTGTAAGTCCTATAAGTGTCTGGCTCATTCCAAGGTCACTAGCTATCCTTGAGGCAGCGTCTACGGTAATATCTCCGCCTACTGCAATCGCAGCCGCACCGCCAATAATAAACAGAATACTAAGCGGAACTGAAATCAACTTAATATCTTCATCAGAACCGCCCTCAATCTCGATTTTTTTGCCTTCTTTGCTTGCCTTTAGTGCAATCTTAATCATGTAAAAAATGTATCCTGCAAATGCACCGATAAATATTACACCATCAAAATGTCCAAGCATCATTCCTGACTTATCACCAACCCCAAGGATTCCTAAAATCAATAAAAGTCCTGCACAGATAAGTGAAAATGGGATATCTCTTTTTATTGTTTCTTTTGCAACATTTACTGTTGCAATCATTGCACACACGCCAATAACAACCATCAGGTTAAATATATTAGAACCGACTACATTACTTACTGCAAGCTCATTGTTGCCTGTAATTGATGCAGATACACTGACCGCCGTTTCTGGAAGCGATGTTCCCATTGCAACAATTGTAAGTCCAATAATAATAGACGGAACATGCAGTCTTTTTGCTACACTTGAACTTCCCTCTACGAAAAAGTCCGCTCCTTTAATCAGCAGTACAAATCCTATTACGAGAAATACAAGCACAAGCGCAAATGGGGCATTGTTAATAAATTTTTCCATATTTTCCTCCTTTTTTCCATAACCGTGTGCCAGCCGAAATCCCTGCTCTTATAAGTATATCCAGCAGATAAAAAAGACTCATGTATATCAATGCCCGCCCGTATATAACACATAAGCTGTTCACCGATATACATGAGTCTCATTATTTAAGATTTGCCAGATTATACTCTTTAATATAATCAGAATGTTGACAAATCACACTTTCGCGCTAACTACTCCCTCATGGAATATTAAGTTACTTGATAAAGATTATCAAATACATTGGAATTTGTCAATAAAAATTCGACATTTTTCGCATAAACTATTTTTCCCCAATGCTATATCACCACTCCATTGCAGTGATCAATTTCATGCTGAATTATCTGTGCCGTAAATCCGCTATACTTTCCATGCTGCGGTTTAAAGCTGCTGTCAAGGTAATCCACCTCTATTTCTTCATATCTCACACAGGCTCTGACTCCATTTAATGATAAACAGCCTTCTTCCGTCTTATATTCGCCCGACTTTTGGGTTATGACGGGATTTATCATTGCAAACTGAAACGGACCTGCTGCCACTACGATAATTGATTTATTCACCCCTATCATATTGGCTGCCATTCCGACACATATTTCCCTATTAGCTCTTAACGTATCAATCAAATCCGTCACAACCTGTTTGTCTGCTTCTGTCGCAGGCTGTGCTTTTCTTGCAAATATCTGCTTCCCTTTTACAATTTTTTGAACCATATTTCTACCTTCTATTCCTTACATTTCTTTAAATTTTTTGACCTATCACGACTTTCATTACCAAAAGAACAGGCACTTTTAATAAAACTTCGCTATCTCCGAAACGCTCTTTCTTTTAGGCATCTGCACGTCCTTTGCACCATATCCGACCGCAATCACAGATACTACCTGCTCATTTTCCGGCACATCAAGGAAATTTCTTATTGCTTCACCGTCACGAATTCCCATAATCAGTGTATCAAGCCCCAGTTCTTTCGCTTTAAGCACGAAATTTTCATTTTGCAGACCAAGGTCATAGTAGCCCCAGCCATTGCCACATTCATTAACCGGCTCACCGGATAATCTGTCAAATCCAACGCAGCCTTTTACAAATGTTGCTACAACAAGTGCCGCTCCCTCGGCATTCTTCTGATTAAATTCCGGCAGACACTTCTGTCTGAATTCTTCAATTCTTTCATCTGATAAAATGCAGTAATATCTTGATGTCTGTAAATTCTTCCATGAAGGAGCCAGTATCGCCGCATTGATAATTGTTTCAACCTGCTCCTTTGTAACCTTTTTTGCCGCATCGTAATTTCTCATACTTCTTCTGTTATTTAATACATTTTGTAATTCCATAATGTTCTCCATTTCTAATATTCTTTATCAATACTGACTTCTATTCCATAAATTTTCTTAAATCTTTCGATATCTGCCGCCGTTTTCACAAGCATAATATCTTCTATCTTTCCGGTATGAATATCCTTAAACCCAGCCACCTGCTCACCTGTGCATATGCTGGTTTTAATTACCGGCTTCATACGCTCTTTATCATATGAATACGCTTTTGCTTTCTTTTTAAACAAACCCATATGCTTTATCACTCACATTCTATGTACATTTTTATCCCAGAAACTAAGAAGCCGATACTATCCGCTGTAAAAATGCTTCCATAATATCTAAAACTTTATCGCTGAAAAATTCACTTCCGCCGTGGTCTGCACCTTCTAGCATATATAACTGTACCTCTTTATGATATTTCTTTAACGCCTCATACACAACCACACTGACTTTTGGATGAATGGTTCGGTCTTTTGTTCCGTGAAACATTAATACCTGCGGCAGTGAAACATTTTCACTGATATTACACTCCACCGACATTTTCCTGCAAAGTTCAGGATTATGGTGCAAATATCTCCGCCAACATACATCTGATTCGCATCTGCCTTGTATTCTTTAGCGTGCAGCTTTACATATCTTATCGCATTTCTTGTATCTACAGCCTGTGCCGGAAAAGGCGCAATCCCGGAATGACGATACTCAACTGCACATACACGATACAAGGATATGTTTCATCACTTTCTTTAGTGTTTCTCGTCTGCGGTGTGATAATCTGCAAATGCAGTGTCGTGCCATCTATATGCGCATATTCCACATTTGAATATTTCTTTAATGCCTCTATCGGTATTTTCTTTATCTGCGCATGTTCATTATATGTATCAGAAAACGGTTCTATCAATTCAGCTTTTCCCATAACCTGTATGCTTTTCAGACTGCCAAATCCATCATACTTATCGTAAATGGCAAGACATACATTTTCGTTTTTCTCCAGACCGATAAATTTCTGTCCGCCTTCTCAAATTGCTCATGTGTCATAAAAACGCCTCCATTTTTACACGATATATATTTATATTATAATTTTTCAAATATAAATGTCCATACCCAAATCCATTTTTGTGCAGTAAAGTTATTTCTATAATTTTTATTTCTATAATCAAATGCCATCTTTCTGCTATTGGCATTGAAGACTCTTGTGAACTGCCCAAACACTCCTGTATAATGCAGATATGGGCAGAACCTGAAAATCAGTTCTGCCCATTTGTAACTATTCACAAATCTTATACCGTTTTTTACTATTTACACAAAAGTTGAAACGCATCGTATTTTCCACTATTCCCACATACATTTCCAAATTATATAGCACATTAGTGTTTTATATCTGCTTACTTATATACTATATTTATGTTTACGCAAATCAAATGCTTGTTCTCCGCCTTCGAGGATATCACATATATGCTGCTGAATTCCTTTTTCATTTAAAATGCCTTTTCGTATTGTCCCATCGTCTTCATAAACAACATTTGCATTTTCTATTGAACCAGACCTATATTCAAATTGGAACTTAAAATTTGGAGAATTTTTTCCTTCTTGATTAGCAACAATAATTTCTTCTGCGTCTCCGCCTAAAACCACATTTGCATTATGTGTAACAATAATTATTTGACGTTCAATCTTTTTCTTTCGTATAAAAGGAATCAATTCATCAAAAATAGATCTATTATCCAAATCATCTTCCGGTTGATCAATCAGTATTGGGCATTTACTTTCAGCCATACTAATTAATAATTTTAAAAGAACCAGCGCCTTTTTACCTGGAGACATCTGATTTATGTTATCATTTTCAAGCTTTACATTATATGAAACTAAATACCAATCACTCAACATATCACGCAATACATTTTCTATTGTTTTATTTTTCAAAAGCTTTAACTCTTCATTAACAACCTTATCAATAATATCTCTTAGATAATCTTTTGTTAGTTTGTCCACATTAAATGCATCATCAAATGTAATTTGAAATTTCTTTAATGAATTATTATTAATACTCTCTCTTATAAATGAACAAAATGCATCATTTTTAAATTGTATTCCAACAGAAAAATCTAATCCATCAGAATTTGTTTCTGTGTTTCCATTTACTACATCAACGTAATTGTTATGTATCTCACGATAATCATTTATCGCATTGGAAACCTCATCTAACTTCATGTCATATTCGTTTCTCTTAATTTCACATTTTTGAGTTGCCTTTAATACACTTTCTAATTTTATCTCTTCATTTTTAATTTGATCTGATAATTTTATTAGAGCTTCATTCTCAATAACTTTATGTTCTAATTCAATCTTTATTTTTAATGCAGCTTCCTTTTTACTCTCAGCATCTTCTTTTGCGAGATGCAATTTAGTAACCATTTCACTTTTCTTTTTATTCCATCCTTCGTTAGCCTGTCTTATTATTTCTTCTTGAAAATCTAATATGTTCTTAGATATATCATCTGAAAAATCTTCTACAATCTTTGTTTTTTCAATAGGTACTGGCATATTACTTACTAATTCTATTTCTTTTATTGCATTCTTTATTGTTGATTCTAAAATTGAAATTTCCTTAGTTGCCTTATCAAACTTTTTAAGTTCTTCTTCGGATATTGAAACTTCCTTTGAAATAATCTCCTTTTGCTTTTTTAATTTTTCAATCTCTTTTTTTATACCATTCTCTGTTCCAATTTCATTTCTTTCTTGAATTAAAGTGATCATTTCCGAATGCGACTGAAGCATATCATATATTTTCTTATCCAAAGAAGGTTTATACATCTTTATGTCATTTTCCATTTTTTTAAAAGCGATTTCAGACTTTTCATTTAGCAATACTATATCTTGAATAATTCTATCTATTTCAGATGTTTTCTCACCTTCATCAGTAAGTCTATTTAAATATGTCTGTGGGATATACACTATTTTATGAGTTTCACCAAAATCTCCATTATTATTTATATCTCCATCTTTCCAGAATACAGAAACATCATTTAATTTACGAGACTGTACTCCTGAAATACGTATTTTTTCTTCAACTTGCTTATTATCTATCGCACGTGCGATGTTTTGTAACAATAATGATTTTCCGGTAGATTTTCCACCAATAATACAAGTCAGCTTATCATTAAACTGTATTGGCTCATCTGAAAAACCATCTTCTTTAATTACAACTTTATCAATAACATAATAATCCGCCTTTTCCTCTGGTTTCAACTCTCCAATCCTTACTCTAGCCTCAGGTTCATATATTACCTGTTTTAATCCATTAAATGTAGCATCTGATTTTATCCAACAATATCTGCTATTATCAGGTTCAAAAAGTTTTTCAATACAATGTGCATCAGACCCATGAAAACAAGGCTTTAACGAGCCACATTTTTCCTTAACCTTATCCTCATTATCAACCCCTTTACCAAGAAAATATTTAATATCATTTTCAGAAGAAGAAAAAATAAAATCACATATTCTATAAACTGCAAAGCGTGTTAAGCTTAATTGATCTCCTCCTTCACCTTTATTAATTCCCGAAGCTCCATCACTAGAACTATTTGCAACGCCTATCAGTGTATTTTCTCTTAATTGAGGGTCATTTTTAAACAATTCACTAATCGCTGTATAAGAAGGAACAAATTGTTCAATACCCTTTTTATATGCTTCCTCCTCATTATCTTCTCCCATTTTTTTCCCAAGTTCAATCAAATCCGATTTAGTTGCATGATATTTTCTTCCGCATTCAAATTCTAATTGCGAAAAGAATCTATTTTCTAATTGATCTACAAAATCAGGATTAAAAATAAAATGAATATTTACGGGTGATTTTTTACCTGTAGGAGTTATTCTCATTTCTACATTCGGAAAAATTCCTAATACATACTTTGATAAAATTCCATCGGCAACAACTTTTTTGTAATTATCAATTGCCAAATAATCTGTAATACCAATTACAGAAACCTTTTTTCTCTCATCATCCGAATTAACGTACTTCTCTATTGCTAAATAAAAATTTTTCCACTTTTCCTCTAAATTTTGCCCTTTATAACTATCATTCTTTTTTGTATTAGGTGTATGTACATGCAAATCCCATCTACGCCATTCTGACCCTTTTTCAAACATTAATTTTACCTCCGTTCTTTACTCCATTTACCATGTCCGCTTTTGTTTAAACCTGTTTTTACTATACCCCTTTTTAATCCCCCTCTAAATTTTGCTGCCGAATCCTATATTTTCCATACTTAAATCCTTAATTTTACCCATTTTACCTTTTTAGTCCTAAAATACCATAATTTAACATTCTATTTAAAAAGGACAGGCGTTTCTGCCTGTCCTCCAATCCCGGAATTTTAACTTTATACCCCCGAATATGCCGAAAATCCTGCATCTATCGGCAATACAACGCCGGTAACGGCGCTTGCCGCACGGTCATCACACAAAAAGAATACGCCGCCTAACAGCTCATTGCTTTCTACAAACCGCCCTGCCGGCGTTCCCGCTAAAATCTTTTTGGAACGGGCTGTCGGCTGTCCGTTTTCGTCAAATAAAAGTGCGCGGTTCTGGTTGGACACTAAAAAACCTGGTGCAATAGCATTACAGCGGATTTTGCTTCCCGCAAAATGTGTGGCAAGCCACTGGGTTAAATTGCTGACTGCCGCTTTTGCACCCGAATATGCCGGAATTTTGGTCAGCGGTATATACGCATTCATCGAAGAAATATTTAAAATATTTCCCGACTGCTTTTCTACCATATCCTGTGCAAAAATCTGTGTCGGAATCAACGTTCCCTGAAAATTCAGCCGGAATACAAAATCCACCCCTTCCGTATCCAAATCAAAAAACGTGGTCTGTCCTTCTTTTGCTTCATGCTGGTATTCATTATCGGTTGTTGCGCGCTTGTTATTGCCGCCTGCACCGTTAATGAGAATATCACATTTTCCCAAATCCTCTAAAATGCGGGCATGTACCGCTTTTACCTGCTCTGCTTCCAACACATTTGCCGCATATCCCTCACATACAAATCCTTCATTTTTTAATTCTTCTGCCAGTTTTTTTACCTTATCTTCATTCAAATCCAGTGCCGCTACTTTTGCGCCTGCCTGTGCAAATGCTCTTGCCATATCGCCGCACAGCACACCGCCCGCTCCCGTAACCACAACCACTTTTCCCGTAAAATCTGTTTTTAACGGCAATTCTAACACATTTTTCTCCCTTCCGGCTGCTCTACTTCTCTATCGTCCCGCCGTTTGCTTCAATCAGTCCGTTGACATAGGCCGTTCCAAGCGCCCTGTCATACAGTCCGTACCCCGGCTTTCCTGTTTCGCCCCAGATCATTCTGCCGTGGTCTGGTCGGAAATATCCGGTATACCCTGTTTCTACAAGTGCCTTGACTATTTGATTCATATCCAGACTGCCCTCACGGCTTAAATGTCCCGATTCTTCAAACGAAGTGTCCGGCAGAATTTTTACATTTCTTAAATGGATAAATGCGATACGGTTCATGGACGAATATTTACGCACCAGCGCCGGTACATCATTTTCCTTTGAACTGCCAAGAGAACCTGTACATAAACACAATGCATTGGACGGGCTGTCTACAATAGACAGATAGCGGTCAATATTTTTTTCGCAGGTAATCACGCGTGGCAGTCCGAATATCGGATACGGCGGGTCATCCGGGTGAAGTGCCATTGCTACGCCACATTCCTCTGCTACTGGAATCACACGTTTCAGAAAATATTCAATATTCTGCCAGAGTCCTTCCTCACCCAGCTCGGAGTAGGCACGAATTAAATCACGGACCTCGTTTTGCGTATAACTCGCATCCCAGCCCGGAAGATGAATGTCATCTTTTAACGGGTCCAGCCCTTTCATCTGCTCCCAGTACATGACAAGACTGGTTGAACCGTCCTCTGCCATTTTGTCAAGCTGTGTTCTTGTCCAGTCAAATACCGGCATAAAATTGTACGTAATACACTTAATTCCATACTTTGCACAACGGCGGACAGATTCGCAGTAATTTTGAATATGCTGCTCTCTTTCCGGTTTCCCAAGCTTTATTTCTTCAGTCACCGGAATGGATTCCACCACATCAAAAATCAAACCGTGCTTTCTGCACAATTCCGTTAAGTGCCGGATACTTTCTTCCGGCCACACCTCGCCCGGTTTCACATCATATACTGCCGATACAATGGAACGCATGCCCGGAATCTGCCGGATATACTCCAGTTTTACCGGGTCGCTTTCCCCATACCAGCGAAATGAACTTTTCATAAATACATTTCTCCCTTCTGTCTGATCAACTACATACAGTATTGCCCATTTAAGAAGGATTATTACAAAAATAAAGGCAGTAAGCAGACCCGCCTAAACAACGGTTTTCTGCTTACTGCCTTTTTGTATTTATCATAGTAATAAATATTATACTCTTGAGAGATATTCTCCTGTACGGGTATCAATCTTAACGGTATCGCCCTGATTTACGAATAACGGAACTAAAATCTTAGCGCCTGTTTCAACGATAGCCGGCTTTGTAGCACCTGTTGCTGTATCACCCTTAACGCCCGGTTCAGACTCTGTGATAACAAGTTCTACAGTAATCGGCGGTTCGATAGCGAATACGTTGCCGTTATGTGAACATAACTTAACCATTTCGTTTTCCTTAACGAACTTTAATGAATCACCAACATTTTCCTTGCTTAAAGCAATCTGATCATATGTTTCTGTATCCATGAAGTTGTATAAATCGCCATCAGCATATAAATACTGATATTCTTTTCTTTCAATGTGTGCAAGTGTGAACTTTTCTGTCGGTCTGAAAGACTTTTCTACAACACCGCCACTCACGATATTCTTTAACTTTGTTCTAACAAATGCTGCACCTTTGCCCGGCTTTACGTGCTGGAACTCTATAATCTGCCAGATTGCATTATCCATTTCAAGTGTAATGCCATTTTTAAAATCTCCTGCTGTTACCATTCTTTGGTATACCTCCTATAATAATCAATAACTTATATAATTCTATAATAAATTGCCGGTTTTGGCAACCACTTTTTACTAAAAGTCATGCCATGCCGCAAAATGTCGCTTTTTACGCTTTCTTCTCTGCCATATCCTTAACTGCTTCAAGCGCATATAAATAGCCTTTCAGCCCCAGTCCTACAACCTGTCCGTTACATACCGGAACGGTAACGGAAGTATGACGGAATTCTTCTCTGGTATGCACATTGGAGATGTGGACTTCAATCTTTGGAATATCCGCAACCGAAGCCAGCGCATCGCGCACCGCATAGCTATAATGTGTAAATGCACCCGGATTAATGATAATGCCGTCTGCCTTTTCAAAATAAGCCTTCTGAATCCGGTCGATTAATCCGCCCTCATAATTGCTCTGGAACACTTCTACTTCAACGCCAAGCTCCTGTGCCTTTTCTTCAATCATTTTTACCAGCGTGTCGTAATCCTGATTGCCGTAAATGCCTTTTTCACGGATTCCCAAAAAATTAATATTGGGTCCGTTTAATACTAATATCTTCATGCTTCCCTTTTCTCCTTTAAAATATTCTCATACATTTCATCAAAACTTCTGCCGTCCGTGTCAATAATCACCTCGGCAGCATCTAAATAATCCGAAAGCCGTATATCCATAAGGTGTATAATCTTTTCACGGATATTGCCGCCTGCCAGCAATGGTCTTGTCGTATCTCCCGCAAGGCGCTTTGTCAGTTCCTCCACCGATGTCCGCAAATACACGACCGTACCCAGTTTTTTTAACAACTCCCTGTTTTCCGGCTTTAGCGGAAGTCCGCCGCCGACCGACACTACAGTATTGTGTCTGGACTTAATTAAATCTTTGACAATTTCTGTTTCCAGTTCCCTGAAATACGGCTCGCCGTTTTCACTGAAAATGTCATTGATACTTTTCTTTTCTTTTTCTACGATGAGCGCATCAGTGTCGCAAAAATCCATTTTTTTATTTTTTGCAATCCACGTACCGAATGTGGTTTTACCGCAGCCCATAAATCCTATCAATATAATATTGTCCAACATTTTTCTTAACTTTCTTATTCTGAATTTTCTGTTTTAACCTTTTAGTATAACCTGCCGTTTCCGGCCGGCCGGCTTTCTATCCCAGCTTCTTCTGCATATTTTCATATACTTTCCGGATATTTTCTTTACTTACTTTCATATCATTCCAAAGTTCAAATGCACTGACTCCCTGATATAACAGCATTTTCAAGCCGTTGTAAGCAGGCTTGCCCTGCGCCTTCATCAGCTTCATAAATTTTGTTTCTGCCGGATTATAGATAATGTCCACACCTACAGCCGCCCTCTTATAAAAATTCTCATCCTCTATAACCGCATCATCACAATTCGGATATAAACCGACACTGGTTGTCTGAATCACCACATAATTTTCCCCGGTCAGCTTTCCGTAATCCGAAAGTTTCATAGCATATGCCGCCTTTGACTGCAAATGGCGGTTTACATCCTCTGCAATCACTGCCGCTTTTTCTTCCGTGCGGTTTAAAATGGCAACTTCTTTTGCGCCTTTGCTGACACATAAAAAGGCAATAGCTCTTGCCGCGCCGCCTGCACCGAGTAAAATCACAGGACTGTCCTTTAACTCAACCTGTTCTTCTTCCAGTTCGCGCTCCAGTCCTAAAATATCTGTATTATAGCCTTTATAGCCGTGTTCCGTGCGCACCAGCGTATTGACCGCACCAATCGCTTCTGCCAGCGGGTCGACACTTTCCAGCGCTCCAATGACTTCCTGTTTATGCGGCACGGTTACATTTAATCCTAAAATGTCTAATGCGTGGGCGCCTTTCACAGCAGTATCAACCGCACCCTTTTCCACCTTAAATGTCGTGTAAACCATGTCTATTCCGCACAAATCTGCCAGCGTATTGTGAATGACCGGTGAAATAGAATGTCCTACCGGATTGCCAATCAGTCCGCATACTCTTGTTGTTCCTTTAATTTCTCCCATATCTGTTCCTTTCTTGCTTCTTATAAAAATGCAGGACAATTTTTTCCAGATACCGCTTTAATACAATCTGAATCTCCTCATGCTTATCAATCGGCTTGACGAGAATTGTCATCATGCCTGCGCGGTTTGCCCCCCAGACATCCGTGAACAACTGGTCACCGACAAAAAATGTCGTATTGACATCTGTCTTCATACATTCCATTGCCTTAATATAATTTTTAGGGGACGGTTTTTTCGCATCACTGACATATTTTGAATGAACCGCCTCTGCCAGCGGTCTGACACGCGGCTCTTTATTATTGGAAATGATACAGGTATCGTATCCTGTCTTTCTTAACCGTTCAAACAGCGCTATCGCCCGCTCCGTAACCGGTGCGCCGTGTTCTACAAGGGTATTGTCCACATCAAAAACAATCCCCCTGTATCCTTTTTTATAAAGTTCCTCATACGGAATCTCATATGCAGAATCCACATAGTCATCGGGATAAAATCTCTTTAACACAAAAATCTCCATTCCTAAAATAATCTGTTTTATTTTAAAATCTTCTGAATCTCCGCCATAAAGGTATTGACATCTTTAAATTCACGGTAGACGGAAGCAAAACGTACATACGCCACCTCGTCCAAATCTTTTAATTTCTCCATAACGATTTCTCCAATCGCCTTGGCCGGAATTTCTTTTTCTCCCATATTATAAATCTGCGTTTCAATTTCATCAACCATTGCATTAATCCGGGTCAGCGACACCGGACGCTTATGACAGGAACGCACAATACCGGCTGCCAGTTTTTCCCTGTCGTAAGGTTCTCTGTTGTTGTCTTTTTTTATCACTATTAACGGCATGGATTCCACTTTTTCATAGGTCGTAAAACGCTTGCCACAGGCATCACACTGGCGGCGTCTGCGGATAGCGCTGTCATCTGTCGGCCTGGAATCTATAACCTTTGTATTATCTTTACCACAAAACGGACATTTCAAAACCGTTACCTCCAAACATAAAAATATACATTTATTTTAATGAAATATCTGTCTGCGGTCAATACAAAATTGGATATTCTTAGCAGTATAAATGAATGCCAGCAGGCAATCCTTAATGATGAAATACATTTTTTAAGGAGGACTAACGTGGCTGGTTATAAAGTTGAAATCTGCGGTGTAAATACCGCTGCTCTCCCACTCTTAAAAACGGAGGAAAAAGAATTGCTGTTAAAAAAAATCAAAAATGGGGATACACAGGCACGCGAGCGTTTTATTAACGGAAATCTGCGCCTTGTTTTAAGCATTGTCCAGCGTTTTTCACAAAGCAGTGAAAATATTGACGATTTATTCCAGATTGGCTGTGTCGGCATGATTAAAGCAATTGATAATTTTGATATTTCACAGGGCGTACAATTCTCAACCTACGCCGTTCCCATGATTATTGGTGAAATTAAACGGTACCTGCGGGACAGCAATCCAATCCGTGTCAGCCGTTCTCTGCGTGACACTGCATATAAAGCCATTTACACGAAAGAAGCCCTTACCAGACAACATCAGAAAGAACCAACCGTAACAGAAATTGCCGATGAAATCGGCGTATCCAAAGAAGATATTGTTCTCGCCATGGAAGCTATCCAGTCGCCGGTTTCCTTATATGAACCGGTCTACTCCGAGGGTGGCGACACGCTTTATATTATGGATCAGGTCAGTGACAAAAAAAACAAAGAAGAAAACTGGGTACAGCATATCGCCCTGCATGAAGCTATGGAACACCTCGATACGCGCGAACGCCGCATTATCAACATGCGTTTTTTTGAGTGTAAAACCCAGATGGAAACCGCAGAAGAAATCGGTATTTCACAGGCACAGGTCAGCCGCCTTGAAAAAAACGCACTCAAATCCATGAAAAAATACCTCTCATAGTTTTAAGGATTTTTCACTTATTTTTGCATATAATAACACAGAGCTTTTAGGCGGAGTTTTTATGCGAATCTGTGAACTGCATAACAAGCAGGTTATCAATACCTGTGACTGCAAAATTTTAGGCTGTGTGGCAGACGTTGAATTCAATGAATGTACAGGCTGCATTAAATCGCTGATTGTTCCCGGTCCCGGAAAACTGTTCTGCTTTTTCGGGCGGGAAATCGAATATGTCATTCCGTTTTCCTGTGTGCGCTGTATCGGTCCGGATGCCGTTCTGGTAGAAGTAAATGTCGAAAAAATCATAAATAAATGCACATAAACATTGAAAACATTTTCTCTATGCCTTAAAATATATGATATCAGGGCTGCAAAGTATTTCACCCACATGAGCTTGCTCATAGGTGGGTGAAATACCTTGCAACCCGCCCCAATATGAGCATAAAAGTGGGATGACAGTCCCACGATATGCGAATATTGGGTAGGATTGTGAGAGTGCGCAGCACGGAACAATCCGTAGATATCAGAGTTGGAAACTTGGGATTCCAACATCAAATATAGGTATATTTTGTATTGCCAGCCGGCAGACATAAGCTGATGCTTGCCGGCTGGAGAATTGGAGAAGGTTATGAGTGATAAATATGTTGCATATGCCGGAAGCTATACGCATGAATCCAGCAAAGGAATCCATATTTACGATATGGATGTAGAAAAGGGAAGAATTACGGAGCGAAAGGAAGTCCAGATCGACAATCCTTCTTATCTGGTATTATCCCACAGCGGAAAATTTTTATATTCTATCTGTGACCGCGGTGTTGCCGCTTACAAAATCGAAGCAGACGGTGATTTAACTTTAATCAATGTTCATACCATTAATGGTATGCGCGGGTGCCATCTGACTTTAAATAAACAGGATACATTTTTAATCGTTTCCGGCTACCACGATGGAAAAATTACCGTATTACATATCAATGAAGACGGCTCTGTCGGTAAAATTGCCGATGAAGTTTTTCATAAAGGTATCGGTAGTGTTGCCGAACGCAATTTCCGTCCGCATGTAAGCAGTTCTGTCTTTACCCCGGACGAAGAACTTTTATGTGTGTGTGATTTGGGCATTGATCAGATTAAAATTTATGAATTTAACCATACAACCGGTAAATTAAAGCTGTACGACATTATCCGTTCCCAGTTAGAATCTGCACCGCGTCAGATGACTTTCAGCCCGGACGGCAGATTTGCCTATGTCGTATGTGAATTAAAAAATTATATTAATGTATATTCTTACCACAATTCGGGCGAAAAAGGCCGTTTTGAATTTGTACAGAATATTTTCACCCTGCGCAAGAGCCACAAATCCAACAGTGCCGCCGCCAATCTGATTTTTTCAAATGACGGTAACAATTGTCTCTGCTCGAATGCAGGCGATAATACTGTAACCATTTACAAGGTCAATAAGGAAACCGGTGAACTCTATACCCTCTCCTCTCTGCCTGTAAGCGGTGATTATCCAAAGTATATCAGTATGTTCCCGGATGATAAGCATATTTTGTCCATGAATAATGAAGGAAATTCTATTACAATTTTTACCATTCATTTTGACAAGGGACTGATAGTCATGAATGGACCGGAATTAAAGATTTCCAGACCAAATAATTTAGTAATAAAGAAACTTTCATAAATTCGTTTCTGATTCTGACAGAGCAGAAAAAGCGGCAGTCTGAAATATCCGAATGGCTCATTTCAGGCTGCCGCTTTTATTCATTTAGTATTTTATATCTTTGTAATCTTTTATCTGCACTTTAGTCTGCACGGCTGTACTTTTCGGACTGGACTTTAATCAGTTCTGCATCATCAAAGTAATTGATTTTCATGGCCGCTTTGACCTCATTTAAAGTCTGCTGTGCTTCAGCAAAAGCCACCTTTGTACCCTCCTGTAAGATATGATATACCTCCGGAATGTCTTTTTCGTACTCATGTCTTCTCTGACGAATTGGTTCTAACTGCTTCTGAAGCACATTGTTTAAGAATTTCTTTACCTTAACATCGCCTAAGCCACCACGCTGGTAATGCTCTTTGAGTTCATCCAGATTCTTATAATCCGGTAAAAATTCTTTGAAATCTTCTTCCGTACTGAACGCATCCAGATAAGTAAATACACAGTTGCCTTCAATCTTACCCGGATCTTCCACACGGATATGATCAGGGTCTGTATACATACTCATAACTTTTTTCTTTACATCTTCCGGTGTATCTGAAAGATAAATACAGTTGCCGAGGGACTTACTCATCTTGGCTTTGCCGTCTGTACCCGGAAGCCGGAAACATGCCTTGTTGTCCGGCAGAAGAATCTGCGGCTCAATTAAGGTTTCGCCGTATACTGCGTTGAACTTTCTGACGATTTCCCTTGCCTGTTCAAGCATTGGTTCCTGATCCTCGCCTACCGGCACGGTTGTTGCCTTAAATGCCGTAATATCTGCCGCCTGGCTGATTGGATAGGTAAAGAAGCCCACCGGAATGCTGGCTTCAAAATTTCTCATCTGGATTTCTGACTTTACAGTCGGATTTCTCTGTAATCTGGATACGGTTACCAGATTCATATAGTAAAATGTTAATTCTGTAAGCTGTGAAATCTGTGACTGGATAAAGATATTGGTCTTTGCCGGGTCAATGCCGACGGATAAATAGTCTAATGCAACTTCGATAATATTCTGACGAACCTTTTCCGGATTGTCCGCATTATCGGTTAATGCCTGTGCATCTGCTATCATGATAAAGATTTTATCAAACTCTCCTGAGTTTTGTAATTCTACTCGTCTTTTTAATGAACCTACATAATGTCCTAAATGAAGTCTTCCTGTCGGTCTGTCTCCTGTAAGGATTATTTTAGACATTTTTTATTTCCTCCCTGTTGAACGTGTGATGGTGTGAGCTGTGTGATTGATTAGGGCGCCTTGGTGTCTGTTCCCGCAAACGTTGTGAACTAAAGTTCACTTGTTTGCTTGTGGTGATGCCCCCACTATGCTTTGGCTTTTTTGTGGCACTCCCCGCAAACTTTGCGGACTATTCGTCCGCTTGTTTGCTTGAGGTTTGCGCTGTGCCATTCGTAATCTTTCAGATTACTCATGACGGGCGTTCGCCCTATAAAACGAATTATAAAAAAAGTCTTTTGTGAGCAAGCTCCCACAGACTTTTTTATAATTCGTTTTGCACAGCTCACTGCTATTTCACATTTTACCATATTATTTTACAAATAACAATTGAGAATTGCAGGATTTCGTAGTAGAATAGTGAACAGTAGATTACAAGGAGGAATATCATGAAACATTTACTTAGTCCGCTTGATTTAAGCGTAGATGAAACTGAAGATTTACTAAACCTCGCAAGCCGCATTGCAAAGGATCCTGAAAAGTTCAGCCATTGCTGTGACGGTAAAAAACTTGCCACTTTATTTTATGAACCGAGCACTAGAACCCGCCTTAGTTTTGAGGCAGCCATGATTAATCTTGGTGGTTCTGTTCTCGGCTTTTCTTCTGCCGATTCCAGCTCTGCTTCTAAAGGTGAAAGCGTTTCTGATACGATTCGGGTTATTTCATGTTATGCAGATATCTGCGCTATGCGCCATCCAAAGGAAGGTGCTCCTATGGTTGCCGCTGAGAAATCCGGGATTCCGGTGATTAACGCAGGGGATGGCGGTCATCAACATCCAACCCAGACTTTGACGGATTTGATGACGATTCGCGAACTGCGTGGTTCTTTGGATAATTTTACGATTGGTCTGTGCGGCGATCTGAAGTTTGGGCGTACGGTTCATTCCCTGATCCGCTCCCTGATTCGCTATAAGAATGTGAAATTTATTCTTATTTCCCCGAAAGAACTGCGTGTGCCGGATTACATCCGCGAAGATGTCCTAATTCATAACAATGTGGAATTTGAAGAAGTTGAACGCTTAGAAGACGTTATACCACAGCTTGATATTCTCTACATGACACGTGTCCAGAAGGAACGTTTTTTCAGCGAAGACGAATATTTAAGAATGAAGGATTTTTATATTCTTAACAAAGAAAAAATGGCTGCTGCAAAGGACAATATGTATGTACTGCACCCGCTTCCGCGTGTCAATGAAATTTCCGTAGAAATTGATGACGACCCGCGCGCGGCTTACTTTAAGCAGGTACAGTTCGGTGTCTATGTACGAATGGCGCTGATTCTGACACTGCTCGGACTGGACAAAACAGTTTAAATTTCTGACACATCAAAAATCATGCCGCAGATACGGCAGAACGGAGGACTTTATGTTAAATATAGGCGGATTAAACGAAGGCTTTGTATTGGACCACATCGAAGCCGGTAAAGCCATGATGATTTATAACAATCTCGGACTGGACAAGCTCGACTGCTGTGTAGCTATCATTAAAAATGCCCGCAGTAATAAAATGGGTAAAAAAGATATTATCAAAATCGAAGGCGGACTCGATTTGGTAGACCTGGATGTACTTGGTTTTATTGATCACAACATCACAGTCAATATTATTAAAGACGGTAAAATTGTTGAAAAGAAACGTCTTTCACTTCCAAAAAAGATTACAAATGTGATTAAGTGTAAAAATCCTCGCTGTATTACTTCTATCGAACAGGAATTAAAGCACATTTTCATTCTGACAGACGAAGAAAATCAGGTATACCGTTGTAAGTACTGTGAAGAAAAATATACCCGCTAAATGCTCCGACTATCGTTATATCGGACTGTAAATTTAAAATTCAAATAATTAGAAGCTGTTATCTGCGTATATCAGATAACAGCTTCTTTGATTTATAATCTATTCACACTGCGCCTGTTCCATGTCAAAGTGTTCTTCCAACTTTGTTGAAACTCCGGCAATTTCATCAATTTCCGTTAAAATGTCTTTTACAGAGTTATTCTGTGCAGCAATCGTTTCCGAAATGCTCTGAATGGTTGCTGAATTTTCTTCAGAAGTTGCTACCAGCGTTTCCATTTCTTCCTGACTATGTTCAAAAATCTCATTATCGACTGGCATTCCACATCTGCCGCAGAACTTAGCCCCTTCCTCCAGTTTCATTCCGCAATTTTTACAGTACATTACATTCTCCATTTCTTTTGTTTTTTTATTTTATATTAGTTGTCATTTTATGTATATATACATTTTTCACAATTATATTAAAAATATAAAATACCCACACCCTATTATCTCCATTCCTAATCACATACACATTTGCAATTATCTTGTCAACGACTGAATCTCTTTTTGTATAAGTCTTCCTGCCGCCTTTGCCAGCTCATCAATACGACGTATTCTTGTAAATTCTTTTCCATATATCTTTTCTGCGCTATTGGCCGCCGCATCATTTCCCATAAAAACAGCTGATACATGTATTCCTTTATCACGCAGTGCACGTACCTCATTGGCTGCATCATTAACAGAAATATCGTCGCTATAATCATGCCCAAACGGGCTGTCCTGTGATGGCAGAATACGCTGGCTGTCATTAGGCGCAGCATCTGTTAAAATAATCACAAGGTGCCTGTCAGCCACCCCCGGGTTCATATCAAGGATTTTACCAATTCCCCGAAAAGCAAGACCATCACGATTCCAACCGGCAGCATAATAATTGAAAATATTGTCGCATTTCTTATCCCTAAAAGACTTCAATATATGAAAAACTGTATATCCTCTGACACTGCAAAATCTTGTTACCCTGACCGGTATATTACATTCCACGAGGCTTTTGGCAATAATTACTCCCTGCGCAGCAAGCATTTCCTGATACTGAAGCCTTGAAGCAGATGCATCAAGAAGCAGATCCACTGTAAAGGACGGTTGATTATCATCCTCATATGTGTGAAAAATCCTGTTATCTTCTATATATTCTGCACGCCATACTTTAGTTGTATCAAGCCTTCCGCTCTGCCCTGATATTACATCTGTCTTCTGACTTATATATTCGCTATTACGGATTTGTTCAACCATATGTGCAATAAGACTATCATAAAGCCGTACATTTTTATTATAATATGAATGATTTCTTTCAACCTGCAGCTGTGACTGTTCTCTTAAATGAAGAAATTCCTTCGGTATATTTTTCTTTGTTATATATTTTCCATCAGTAAACCATAAATGGCATCCTGTATGACTGCCTGTACACAGTTCTTTTTCTATTTTAGTAAGAGTCTGCTCTGATATAACAGATCTTCCAAAACAATTCTCAATATAAGAGCAGTCATCATTTTCTTTCTTATATGTTATATTATCTTTCTTTTTACTGTAAGCTGCTCCACCAGTCATATTGTCCGCCTCAGAAGAACGCATAACCATTACATGATTATTTCTTACAGAGCTGACTGGCATTATTCTTGTCATTATCCGGGCAAATGCCCCTGTAAAATGCAGTCGTAACGCTTTTTTTTCATGTTTTACGCCATCAAAAAGATTAAATTTGCGATAAATTGCCAGCACAGTATCTATCAACCGGTCTGTTTCAGGCATTATCTGTGGTGTCAGTTCTGCATACAGCTTTTGTTCATTTGGTGTCAGCAGAACCTTCTTTTTCCCTGACACACTGCTCCATCTGGCTGACTGCATATTATATACAAGCCGGTTTTTGCTCATCCACTCCTGCCTCGACAGCTTATATTCACCTGCAAAAAAAGCCTTTCCATAATAAACCCGTAGATCAGTCATAGACGGACGTTTTAATGCTTCCTCTGTATACAGTACATGTTCCAGATAAAGCCATGTCAGATCATCCAGCATAGCCTGACTGATATCTCCGTTCCAATAACCAAATAAAGTGCTGATTGCCTTTTCACCATAATACTTATATGCCAGTCCAATTATAAGATTCATATATAAATCTGAATCTAAATCCCCTGTTTCAACAGCCAGAAACAATGGATCAAAATTATAGCGTTCCGCCGCATTCCATACCTGATTAGCAGCCCGTCTTTCCTTAGCAGTATAAGAAATGGTACGCATTATTCAAACACCTCCGTATTATGCAGCTTTAAGGGAAACCTTGAAGCTATGACATCACGTATAAGCTCTTTTTCATAGCTGTCAAATATCTTATTGGTAATTCCAAGATCCAATGCATCCCTGATTGGAATACCCTTTTTTATAAGACTTATAGCATCAATTAATCCACGCAGATCCAAAGCTTTCTCTGTAAGTTCACCATTTTCACATTTTTTCTGAAGTTCATTAAATAAAAGTGCAAACTGTTTGTTATACTTAGTAACCAGTGAAGGGAACTGATCCTTTAACAGTCTCTCAAGATCTTCCTTTGCCAGTGGCGGCATCTGTATAACTACAAATCTTGAGGCAAGTGCCTCATTTAATTCCCTTGTACCTGCATAATTATAATTCATCGTAGCAATAAAACGTGTATCATCTGCAACCTCTATCCTGTCATATCCTGGAACATCAATTACACGTCTGAAATCAAGTACAGAATGTAAGACTGCAAGTGCTTCATTCCTTGCCATATTAATTTCATCGAGAATCCCAAAGCCGCCGCTTTGTGCACAACAATACACCGGTCCGGGTCTGAATGTAACCCTGCCATCGCGAAATGTATCAGAACCTATCAGCGCAGCCGCATCCATATTAACATGGAAGGAAATATCCCATGCCGGACGTTCAAAAACTGCTGCAAGATTCTGTGCAAGCACATTTTTTCCCGTTGCCTTCTCTCCTGCCAGCAAAAGATTTCTGCCACACAGAAGCACTGCAAGAGCCTCTTCCCATACCTTATTGCCATAATAATGAAAATGTGGTACAGGAATACGTTTTTTTAATGCTTCATCTACAGTATGTTCTTCTGAATAATGCCGGACTTCTTCTACAAGCTGTGCTGAAACACCTTCCTGCTTCAAAAACTCAATCAGATTATTCAATACCAACACCCCTTTAACTGTTTTTTTTTATTTTAATTATATTCTTTTTATTTATTTCAAAACTTTCTTTGATATTTTCAATAATATCATATTCTTCACTTACAATACTACTCGCATCATTGGTTGCATGATTGATATTTTCAAAATATCCGAGCAGACCGTTAATCGTTGTAACGCTTTCTGCCGCTGCATTCGTACCGGTTGTAATTTCTTCATCTACCTGCTTTGTCATATCGGTAAGCCATTTTAATATATCCTGGATATTACCTGCTGATTTTGCACTTTCTTCTGATAAGGCACGGATTTCATCTACAACCACGGCAAATCCTTTTCCGTGTTCGCCTGCTCTTGCTGCTTCAATTGAAGCATTGAGTGATAACAGATTAGTCTGTGATGCAATGGAATTAATTTCCCCGAGAATATCTGTAATATGTTTCATTTCGGTCAGCAGTGCACCGGTCGTCTTGTGCGCAGCGCCAACTGTATTTTCAACAGACATTATAGTGCTTTTCGCCTCTTCAACTGCTGCATTTCCCTTATTAACAGCGTCTTTCACATTATCAAATCCCTGCTCCAGCTGTCCGGCAAGTTCATTGTTTCTATGAACTTCTTCTGTTGCCGCATTGACCTTATCCATCACCGTTACCGTTGACTTCACAGATTCTTCTACAATCTGAGCCATCTGTGCAGCTGCCGAGTTGACATTGGCACTGCCGTCTGCCAGTGTATATACTGCATCTTTTCCTTTTTTTACCGTTGCAGTAAGATTCTTTGAAATATCATTTGCAACTTTTGTAAATTTTTCATACCTAAGCTCCATTCCGCAGACATTTTTAACACCGGAAATACCGTAGACTGTTTCCAGCCAGTCCTGCGGCAAAAACAGAATTCGAAATGCCTGCAGCACGAATTCCACCGTGTGAACAAATTTAACACATAAAACTCTTAATAAACGCAAAAAACAGACATATGCAATGCTGCAAATACGTTATTTCCTATAAATTCAAGTATTATTTACCACTTCCGACCATAAATTCTGCCTGAGCGGAATGGTTCCTGTCAATGTCAGGCTTCTTGTATCCGGCTGGCTTCCGCCAATATAAACGGTATAGCCCTCATCGGTAAAATAAATCCGCCCATTTTCATCGTAGAGTCCAAAAGCCTCTTCTGATAACCAGACCGTTACCTGCTTTTCTTCCCCCGCCTTTAAAAAGACTTTGCCAAAGCCCTTTAACTGCGGATTCGGACTGTCTTCACACAAAGCCTTTACATAGACCTGAACAGTTTCGGCACAGTCAAAGTTTCCGGTATTACGCACATTTACAGAAACCGGAAGCTGTATTTTTTCTCCGGCTTTCATTTTCTGAAATGTGTGCATATCGGCGGCACACTCCATTTTATCATACGCAAATGACGTATAAGTAAGCCCATATCCAAACGGATACAGTGCCTCCTGTTTCATATAACGATATGTTCTGTTTTTCATGGAATAATCCGTAAATTCCGGTAGTTCTTGCGTACTTTTATAAAATGTAACCGGCAGATGTCCCTGTGGACTGACTTCCCCGAATAAAATTCTTGCCGCCGCACGTCCGCCCTGTGCACCCGGATACCAGCACTGCATGACCGCCGCGGCACGCTCCTGTGCCGTGTTGACCGCCAGCGCACTGCCCGATAACAGTAGGACAACGACAGGTTTTCTACTGTCTAATGCCGCTTCAAGAATCTGGTTCTGCTCTCCCGGAAGATTTAAGTCCGGCTTATCGCCGCTTGCAAAATCATTGCCCGCATCGCCTTGTTCACCTTCAATACCTGCGTCCAGTCCCAGACACAGAATGACAACATCGCTCATTTCTGCCATTTCACGCACCTCGGCAATGCGGTTCTTCTTCCAGTTTTCTTTATACAAATCACAGCCCTCGGACACCAGCACCCGGACCGAATCCCCAACATAATCCTGTATGCCCTCGGAAATTGTAATGTAACGCGATGCCGTCCCTTCATAATTGCCGACAAGCGCTCTCCTGCTGTCTGCATTCGGGCCAATCACTGCGATTGTCCGGAGTTTTTCCCGATTCAGCGGCAGAATCCCGTTATTTTTTAATAAAACAAATGTTTTCTCTGACACACTTTCGTTGAATTCACGCATTTCTACGGAATCTACAACAGAATACGGAATTTTATCGTAAGGATTGTCCGGCAGCTCCTTATCCTGTTCCATGCCCAGCTTCAGCCGGGTGGTATACAGATTCGTCACCGCCGCCCGCAGTCTGCTCTCCGAAACCATACCGCGCGAAACCGCTTCCGAAAGGTGCAGATACATATGTCCGCAGTTTAAATCACAGCCGTTATTCATCGCCAGAGCCGCCGATTCCACGGCATCTTTTGTTACCATGTGATGCTGGTAAAAATCGCGCAGTGCGAAGCAGTCCGACACAACATGTCCTTTAAAATGCCACTCATTCTGCAAAATGTCTGTAAGCAGGGTCTTACTGCCACAGCACGGCTCGCCGTTTACGCGGTTATACGCGCCCATGACTGCTTCGGGCTTTGCCTCTTTAATACAGGCATGAAACGCGGAAAGATATGTTTCATACAAATCTTTTTTTGTAACCTCGGCATTGAAGCTGTGGCGCAGTCCTTCCGGACCGGAATGTACCGCAAAATGCTTAACACAGGCCGCCGATTTTAAGTAATGTGCATCATGTCCCTGCAAACCCTTTATGTAGCGGATTCCAAGCCGCGCTGTCAGATACGGGTCTTCGCCGTAAGTTTCATGACCGCGTCCCCACCTTGGGTCCCGGAAAATATTGATATTGGGCGCCCAAAAGGTCAATCCCTTGTAGCGCCCGACATCTCCGTATTTTTGCTGCATATTAAATTTGGCACGTCCTTCCGTGGACACGGCATCGGCAACCTGCTCCATTAAATCTTCATCAAATGCTGCCGCAAGCCCGATTGCCTGCGGAAAAACCGTCGCCGTGCCGGCTCTTGCCACACCGTGCAGTCCTTCATTCCACCAGTCATATCCTTTAATATTCAGCCGTTCAATCGGTGGCGCACTGTTTAACGTCTGGTCTGCCAGTTCCTCAATTGTCATCTGCGAAACCAGTTCTTCCGCCTTCTTACGGTACAAATCGCACAGTTCTTCATTTTCTGTTAATTCCGTCTGATGATTTTTCATATTAAGCCCCATTCCGCAGGCGATTTCTCATCTGCTGTTCTTTCTTTCATCATAGCGGAATTATCATGGAATCTCAACGTAAATTTTGCGCTGCATTTTTACATAAGTAAACAGCTTTTATAAAAGCTCATCTTTTTACTTTAAAAGCACTCATTCCCGGATAAGCTGCCGCACTGCCAAGCTGTTCTTCAATGCGTAACAGCTGGTTGTACTTTGCAACACGCTCTGAACGCGAAGGTGCACCGGTCTTAATCTGGCAGGTATTTAATGCCACTGCCAGATCTCCAATCGTGGTATCCTCTGTTTCACCGGAACGATGGGATGCAATCGCTGTGTAACCGGCTTCGTGTGCCATTTTAATAGCTTCCAGTGTTTCAGATACAGAACCAATCTGATTTAATTTAATCAGGATTGAATTGCCGCAGCCCAGTGAAATACCCTTTGACAGACGCTCTGTATTCGTTACAAATAAATCATCACCTACAAGCTGTACCTTATCGCCAAGTTCTGCCGTCAGCTTTTTCCAGCCTTCCCAGTCTTCTTCGTCTAACGCATCTTCGATCGATATAATCGGGAATTTTTCAACCAGCTTCTTCCAGTGTTCAATTAATTCTTCTGAGGTATAAACCGTTCCTGCCTTCGGAAGCTTGTATTTTCCCTTTTCTTTGGTCTTCCATTCGGAAGACGCTACATCCATGGCAATCATGAAATCTTTTCCCGGTTCATAGCCAGCTTTTTTTACGGCTTCAAGAATCGTTTCGATAGCTTCTTCATCGGATGCAAGCGCCGGTGCAAAACCGCCTTCATCACCGACAGAAGTTGCCAGTCCTCTTTCCTTTAAAATAGAGGCCAGCGCATGAAATACTTCCGAGCACCAGCGCAGTCCTTCTTTAAAAGACGGTGCGCCGACCGGCATTACCATAAATTCCTGTACATCCAGTCCTGATGATAAAGCATGACAGCCGCCGTTTACAATATTCATCATCGGCACCGGAAGTCTGTTTCCGCTGACACCGCCTAAGAACCGATACAGTGGAATATCCAATGCTGTCGCAGCAGCTCTGCAGCATGCAATAGATACGGCAAGAATCGCATTTGCCCCCAGCTTGGACTTGTCCTTTGTTCCGTCTGCCTCAATCATTGCCTTATCAACGGCATAAATATCAGAAGCGTCCAGTCCGCTTATCGCCTCGTTGATAATTGTATTGATATTTTCTACGGCTTTTTGTACACCTTTCCCCAAATATCTGCTCTTATCGCCGTCACGCAGCTCCAGTGCTTCAAATTCACCTGTCGAAGCACCGCTTGGCGCTGTTCCTCTTGCAACCGTTCCGTCTGCGAGATAAACTTCCGCTTCTACTGTCGGATTGCCTCTTGAATCCATAATTTCACGTCCAATAACCTTTTCAATCTCTAAATAATCCATACTGACCTCTTTCTGAGCGATTTTATCATGAAGCAGCGGCAAAGATTCCGCATAAACGGTTTCTCATCTGCTATTCAGAAAATCTGCTTTCGCCCGGAAGCAGATTTCCGTGTGAAAAAATAACACCTGTTTTTCTTTGTTCTGCCTCCGTCTGCCACAGTCCGTCCTGCGGACTGCAACAGTTACGCTGTAAGTTTAGCAGTCTTACAGTTTCCTTTTATCCTGTATTATGGACAATCCTGTATATTTTATCCAAAATATTTAAAAGCTTTGCTCTTATAATAAAAGCACCGCAGAAAACATATTCCTACATTTTCTGCGGCACTTCTGCCTACTGATATTCTATCTGTATTTTTGTTCTTTTTACAAATATTTTTACAAACAACCGAGCAGCACTATAAGCCGGGTTATGTATCAGATGATTATCTATCTAGACCTGCTGTTACCAGCAGGCTCAAGCAACCTACCTAAAGCACGACGGGCCGCCGTATCGCTTTTATTCGGTCTTGCTTCGGATGGGGTTTACATCTGCCGCGTCTGTTACCAGCCGCGCGGTAGTCCCTTACACTGCCTTTCCACCCTTACCAGCATATGCTGGCGGTTTATTTCTGTTGCACTAGCCTTGGAGTCACCTCCACCGGACGTTATCCGGCATCCTGCCCTGTGAAGCCCGGACTTTCCTCACCTGCTGCCTTTCGGCAATTGCAGCCGCAATCATCTGTGCTACTCAGTCTTTTTTAGTTTGTATTTTCTTTTACCATACGGAATACATCAATACGGAACTGGGCTTCTTTGCCAAGTCCTACAAAACGGCAGCCGTACTCCGTGCCGTCTTCGTCCTGTGATGCAATCCGCACGACTTCAATAACGGTTTCAATTTTATCACATCCGCTCATTTCAAGCAACATGTCATAAAAAGAATGTAACGGCAGAACGTCTTTTGTTTTAAATGCAATTCCACCGCTTGATACATTCGTTGCATGAACAGCAATAAATTCTCCCTTAGTATCCTTATCTGTAATCGGACGAATTGATAAATTTGCTTCTACATCAATTCTTTTTGTTCTTCTTCTTTCATCACCCATAAGTACTCCCCCTGTTATGATCCTTAAAAAGTAAACTTTTAAGTTACTTTATTAACATAGCATCTCCAAAACTGAAAAACCTGTACTTTTCCTTTACGGCTTCTTCATACGCCGCAAGCACGTGTTCCCTGCCTGCCAGTGCTGAAACCAGCATCACCAGCGTGGATTCCGGCAGATGGAAATTGGTAATCAGGCTGTCAATAACCTTAAACTGATATCCCGGATAAATAAATATCTGGGTCCAGCCGCTGCCGGCTTTTACTGTACCATCTTCTGTCCCGACAGATTCCAGTGTACGTGTACTTGTCGTACCGACTGCAATAATCTTTCCGCCGTTTTTGCGCGCCGTATTAATCTTGTCTGCTGCTTCCTGTGTCACCGTATAAAATTCTGAATGCATATGATGCTCCAGAATGTTTTCTGTCTTTACCGGACGGAACGTTCCAAGTCCGACATGCAGCGTGACACGGGCAATTTCAATACCCTTCTCCTGTATCCTTTCCAGCAGTTCTTTTGTAAAATGAAGACCCGCTGTCGGTGCCGCTGCAGAACCTTCATGCTTTGCATAAACGGTCTGGTAACGGTTCTTATCCTCCAGACGGTGTGTGATATACGGTGGAAGCGGCATCTGACCCAGTTCATCGAGTATTTCTTCAAAAATACCGTCATAAGTGAATTGTATCATACGATTGCCTTCTTCTACAATATCCACAATCTCTCCGATTAATTTTCCACCGCCAAAGCTGATCTGTGTACCGATTTTTGCCTTTTTACCCGGCTTTACAAGCACTTCCCATGTGTCTTTTAAATCCTGCTTGCGGGTAAGCAAAAGCACTTCGATTGCCGCGCCCGTTCCAACTTTTTCGCCTATCAGTCTAGCCGGAATCACCTTGGTATCGTTAATGACCAAACAATCTCCCGGATTTAAGTAATCAATCACATCTTTAAAAATTTTGTGCTGTATTTCCCCTGTCTTTTTATCCAGTACCATCAGTCTTGAACTGGAACGGTCTGACAGCGGGTCCTGTGCAATCAGCTCCTGTGGCAGATCATAATAAAAATCATGTAAATTCATTGATTCCATATGCTGCTCCATTCCTATCTTTTTCCGCTTCGCGGCAGTTAGCTTTTCTGCCGCAGAACGGGCTGTTTTTTATTTATAATTAAGAACGAAGTTCGATGCCCATGCCGGAAAGGTCTTCCAGAATCTTTTCCATAATCGGCTGGATATCTTTATCTTCTAATGTTCTGTCCTTTGCACGGAAAGAAATGGTATAAGCTACGGACTTGAAACCTTCCTTAATCTGTGCACCTTCATAAATATCAAACAGGTTATATTTTTCAAGAAGCTTTCCGCCTCTCTTTTCAATAATCTTTTCTACTTCACCGACAAGTACCGTCTTTGGCATTACCATACTGATATCTCTTGTAACAGCAGGGAATTTTGCAATGCCTTCGTACTTTCTGTCAAATGAAGCAAACGGTAAAATCTCCGGCAAATCAAGTACGGCAATATATGTTCTCTCGCCCAGTCCATAGGTGTCTGCAACGTCCGGGTGTACTTCACCGAGATAACCGATTACAGTATCTTTGTAAAGAATCTCTGCCTGACGTCCCGGATGTAAAAATGTCTTTCCGGCTTCCGGATCATATTCCGGTCTTGCACTCATACCGATTTTTTCTAAGAATTCTTCAACAACACCCTTCATTGTAAAGAAATCGCCGTCGCCGTAGAAGCCCAGTGTGAACTGTACTCTCTCATCCGGAAGGTCTTCTCCTTCTACCGGAACATAAACCTTTGCCAGTTCATAAAGCTTTACATCTTTATTTCTACGGTTGTAGTTGGTTGCAAGCGAATTCAGCATTCCGTTTAACGGCAGTGTTCTCATAATGGAGAAATCTTCTCCTAACGGATTGGAAATGACAACTGTCTTTCTTTCCTCTGCATCTGCTGCCAGCTTTAACTTATCAAATACCTTCGGACTTTCAAATGAATAAGTCATTGCCTGTGAGAATCCGCAGAACTGTGCGATTTCTCCGGCTACATCTTCCACTCTCTGCTTGAAGGAAATCTTACCCATTGTAGAAGCTCCGTGTGGCAGTGTTGTAGGAATATTGGCATAACCAAAGAATCTTGCAACTTCCTCTGCAATATCCGCTGTTCTTAATAAATCCTGACGGAACGTCGGAATAATCAGTTCCTGCTTTGCTTCATCATAGTCTAATTCAAGCATCTTAAAGTATCCAAGCATTTCTTCCACGGAAACATTTGTACCCAGTAGTGCATTAATTCTTTCCGGTTCAAACGGCACTCTGACTCTTTCCTTCTTATTCGGATATACGTCAACCACGCCGCCGACAATTTCACCGGCTCCAAGTTCTTCGATTAACTGGCATGCTCTGTTCATTGCCGCCAGTGCATTTTCAGGATCTAAGCCCTTTTCAAACTTACCGGAAGCATCTGTACGAAGACCCAGGCGCTTTGTTGCCTTTCTGATATTTGTGCCGTCAAAGGTTGCAGCTTCAAATAACATGGTCTTTACGTCATCCGTAATCTTGGAATTTTCACCGCCCATGATACCTGCAAGACCGACAGCCTTTTCACCGTCACAGATCATCAGCATATCAGAATCAAGTGTTCTTTCCTGTCCATCCAATGTCATGAACTTCTCACCGTCTTTGGCACGTCTTACAACAATCTTACCGCCTGCAAGGGTGTCATAATCATAAGCGTGCATTGGCTGACCGTATTCTTCCATAACGTAGTTTGTAATATCCACGATGTTGTTAATCGGACGGATACCTGCTGATGCCAGTCTGCGCTGCATCCACTTCGGTGACGGAGCAAGCTTAATATTCTTTACAAGTCTTGCGGTGTAACGGCTGCAGAGGTCTGTGGCTTCCACATCAACCTTTACATAATCGTTAATGTCTTCTGCGTTGCCTGTTTCTGTTACAACCGGCGGTGTAAACGGCTTTCTGAAGGTTGCCGCTGCTTCCCTTGCAATACCGATAATACTGTAGCAGTCTACACGGTTGTTTGTAATTTCATATTCAAATACGGTATCATCCAAACCGAGATAGTGAACGGCATCTTCTCCAACCTGTGCATCATCACCTAAAATGTAAATGCCGTTTTCCGGTGCATCCGGATAAAATTCACGGGAAGAACCGAGTTCTTCAATGGCACACATCATGCCGAAGCTTTCTACACCTCTTAACTTACCCTTTTTAATCTTAATGCCGTCTTCCGGAAGTGCGCCGCCGTCATGACCACCTGCCACACGTCCGCCATCTAATACAACCGGTACTTTCTGTCCTGATGAACCCACCGGAATATTCGGTGCGCCTGTTACAATCTGAACAGTTTCACTGCCGACATTCACCTGGCAGATTACCAGCTTATCTGCATCCGGGTGCTTTTCGACCGATTCAATCTGTCCGACAACGATTTTATCAAGATTTTTGTCAAAAGCGGTAAAATTTTCCACCTTTGTTCCCGAAAGTGTCATTGCGTCCCTGAATTCCTGGTCTGTTACTTCCAGTCCCGGAACCATTGCCTTAATCCAATTTAATGATGTATTCATGATTCAATATCCTTTCCTCGTATCCAATTTCTTTGCTGTCTTACAGCCGTCGTTCTTTTTAGAACTGTTTTAAGAATCTTACGTCATTTTCATAGAGAAGTCTCATGTCATCAATTTCATACTTCAGCAACGCAATTCTTTCCAAACCGATTCCGAATGCAAATCCTGTATATTTGTTCTGGTCAATACCGCTCATTTCAAATACATGCGGGTGAATCATACCACAGCCAAGAATTTCAATCCAGCCTTCGCCCTTACACATACGGCAGCCCTTACCGCCGCATTTAAAACATGTCACGTCCATTTCTGCACTTGGCTCTGTAAATGGAAAATGATGAGGACGGAATTTTACTTTTGTTTCCGGTCCGAATAACTCTCTTGCGAATTCAGCCAGTGTTCCTTTTAAATCTGCAAATGTAATACCCTCATCAATAACCATGCCTTCAATCTGATGGAAGCATGGAGAATGGGTTGCATCGACTTCATCTGCACGGAATACCCTGCCCGGCGCAATCATACGGATCGGCAGTTTGCCTTTTTCCATTTCACGGACCTGAACCGGTGAAGTCTGGGTTCTTAATACAACTTTATCATTAATATAAAATGTATCCTGTTCATCTTTTGCCGGATGATTTGCAGGGATATTTAACGCTTCAAAATTGTAATAATCATATTCTACTTCCGGTCCTTCTACGACTTCATAACCCATGCCGACAAATATTCTCTTTACTTCATCGAGTGCAACAGTGTTTGGATGTCTGTGTCCGACATTGTTTTTCTTTGCCGGAAGTGTTACGTCAATCACTTCGCTCTTTAACTGGACTTCACGCATTTTTGCGGAAAGTTCCTTTTTCGCGTTTTCCAGTACTTCCTCAATTGCCTGTCTGGTTTCATTTACGATTTGTCCAACTGCCGGTCTGTCCTGAGGTGCAACGTCTTTCATGCCCTTTAAGACTTCTGTAAGTTCTCCCTTTTTACCCAGGAAAGAAACTCTTACCTCATTTAATTTTTCAAGTGAATCAGTGGAATTAATCTGGGCTAATGCCTTTTCTCTGATTTCATGCAGTCTTTCTTTCATCATTTTCTTTTCCTCCAATTGCAAAACCTAACTTTTATTTTATCATATGACTACAAATTGGCAAGCAGTTTTTACTGATTTCTTACGTTTTTACTCTCAAACTGCTCAATAATATGGATTGCTTCGTCCATACAGTCGGGATTACGGACCGCTGCCTCTTTAATATTCTTCTTTGCTTCCTCAATCCTGTTTTCGTTATATTCTATCTGTTTGCGCAGTTTCTGGCGCTGTGTATTCAAATCGTGCCGCACTTCCACCATATCCTTGCTGTATACAAGGGCCCGTACCTGTGACAGCCACAATTTGGCATCATAGAGTCCGAGTTTTTTTAGTAAATCCAATAAATCTTCTTCTGCTTCACTTAATTTGGTCGTCATCTGTACAATCTTGCGCTGCTCATTTTTCATGTCCATATAAACTTCATATTTCTTTGACAGTTCATACGAACTTCTGACATGATATTTATGATATTCATAATCAAGCGTATTGGCTGCGTTGATATACTTAATCTTTGTTTTATTCAGTAATGTCGTAGCTTTATTGAGTTTGATTTCCGTCACCAGAACCTGCCGTTCCGTATATTTTAGCAGGGCAAACATGCCAAGGGCAAGCACCGCTCCCAGAAAGGCAACGACAATATAAAGCATGGTATTTTGTGTATCTTCCGTTGCGGAAAGCGCAATGAAAAATACCATAAATACGAATGCCAGCCCGACAATCGCGGCAAGGGCAAGGCTTCTGATACGCAGCTGGCGCGTTGTGAGTGCCGCAGCCTCCATGCGCAGACTCATGCGTTCCCCTTCAAGAATCCTCATATCCCGTTTGACGGTTTCATAATACGATTCCTGTTTTTCCAGATACTTCATACCACGCGGCAGTTCATCTTCAAACTGTTCCATGCGGTGATACGTATGGGTGGAAAGCTTATGCTCTCCGGATTTAAAAATCCGCCGGTCTACCGTCAGATTATCTACACGGTCTGCCGTTTCCGTAATCCTTCTGCGGATATTGTCCGGTGCCGTATCAATCAGCTGGATATCCGAAAAATGTTCCGTAACGACATTGTATTCTTCCATCGCCAGTTCAATGTGTCCGGTGGCTTCTTCCATGATTTCACACTGGCTGCGGATATAGGCTTTTGTTTCTTCTTTATCGTAGTAATCCGTATTAATATTGTCCAGACGGCGCGGTGTTCTGGATACATCCGGGATATGTACGGCACTGGCATCGAATTCTTTATCTTCTTCCGAATAATTTAAAACTTCCTGAATCCGCTTTTTTTCTTCTTCTTTTTCAAGCTGTTTTAAATATTCCGTTTCTTCTTTTTCTTCTTTTGCAAGCTTCCCCGAATAATTTTCCTGTGTCCCTGCCTGATTCATCTTATCTACTACATGAATCAGGGACTTTGCCTGCACACTGTTTAACAGCTCATCATACTTTTTTTCTTCTTCTTTTGCTTTTCTGCGCTGTTCCTGGATTTTTTCTTCGGAACTGACCTTTTTATTCTTTTTTTGCGGTGCTTTTGCTTTTTTTTCATGCTTCTGATAATTTTTTTCAAATTCGCTGACAAGTCCCGTTAAATCTTCTGTCCGCGAATTATCCGCATTTTGTTCTTCCCCTGTATTCTGCTCATCGTCATAGACAAAATCATCAATGTCTTCAATGTCCTCGATATCTTCCAAATCGTAATTTTCTTTAATTGTTCCCTTGATATAATTTAATAATCCCATATTTCCTCATTTCATCCGTCTATGACGTATACCTTTTATACTGCGCTTTCCATCTGTCCATGCAGTCATCAATCGCCTTATAATACTGTGCTACTTCACCGTCGGATTTTAAGTGTTCCATTTTCTGCATCGCACGGTATTCATCGCTGTAACGTGCATTGTCTGTAAGCAGTTCCAGTTCTCTTTGCAGCACCTGTTCTTCTTCCGGTGCCTGCATATCCTGTATCTGTTCCTCACCCTCTGCCATACGGCATGCCGCAAGATAACATTTCCGGGACTTTTCATGCTGACCGATTTTATACGCTTCTTCAAAATACTTTGCCGCTTTTTCAAAGAAGAACATTCTGGCATAGGCAGTTCCCAGATTGTGATAGACCTTTGCGTAAAACAGCCCTGAAAGATTGATGTCGCGCTCTCCATTTACAATTTTATCATAATTGCTGATTGCACTATAATAGCAGCCTTTTTCAAGGAACCGGTCTGCACGCATTTTCATCCGTTCATAGACATTCTGTGTATCCAGCATCGCAAGCAGGTCCTTTACCTGTTCAATTTCTGCCGTATCATAATAATCCACATACTTTAAAATGGTCACAACCGCTTCCGCCAGCCCTGCATTTTCACACTTCAACTGCTCAAGCTTGTCTGCCAGCAACGGTTCCTTAATCTCTGTCCGGATAAACGCAATAAGTTTTTCATCTAAAAATGCATTGGTCAGAATATAGATATTGTTGTATATATAATAGCACAATTCTTCCAGTGAATAGATTTGTACCCCCGGTTCTTCCAAAACCAGCGGCTTTAATGCCCGCCCGGTCCGGCATAAAATGATTCCGCTCATATTCATTCCTCTTTCTGTGCAATTTTGTCTGTTTCCAAATTTATTTCTTCTTCCACTACAACCCCGGAACTTTTGACAAATCCGCCAAAGCCCATATCTTCTATCCGTACCACGCAATGGCTGTCACTGTCAAAACGGACTTCAAAAGCCACCCTTGTCATCCTGCCCTGGCGGAACGGTATCGCACTGATGTCAATTTCCTGTGTCCATTCATGTCCGGTGTCACACCTGTGCAAAATAATAGGAATCGTTCTCATATCTTCCAGTATCAGTTCCACACTGCGTCCGGCTTCGTACCAGTTCGTTCCCGGTCTGACCATGCGGAACCGCTTTTCCTCGCCGCGTTCTTTGATATTTAATTCAAGCCCCGTGGTAATGCGGTTTCTGCACGCCAGCAGTCTGCCGCTGCTATGACCGGCAGAAGTGTCTTCCTTTAATGCAGCATATGCAGCACCTTTTACAAACAGATTCTGTCCCGCAAATGCTTTTCTGCGCGCGCACAGCACATGGGTCAGTTCCTTGGGCAGATTTTCTGCTTCAAAACCGGCGCCCGTCAGATATACCGCAGATACGATTTTATCCTTTAATGCATCCTGCACACAGTGTATCAGTTCTTTTTCAGCCTGCGCCAGTGTTTTCCGTCTTTGCGGCACGGAACAAATCATTTCGGAGCTGTAAACGTGGCTTTCCTCCGGTATCATTTCCTGACCGCTTTTTTTTACAATCGTCATATAATGCGTATGCAGTCCGTCTTCCCTGTAATCGAGTAAAACCGCGCCGTTGACATACAGCTCTTTTTTTTGTGAAAAGGCGTAATACGCATAAGCTTCCTCATGGCTGATAAAACTCCAGTTTTCCTTTGCATACCCTGTAAGCTGTACTGCCGCCGAGAGTTTTTCTAACACCGGCTTTGAAAAATCACTGACGGTAACACAAATATTATCCCGTTCTCCTGCCTTTCGCCCGTTTTTTGGAAGCAGCGCAAGCAGCGTACAAAGAAGTTCTTTTAAATTATCCTGATTGGCACCAGATAGCATAAATCCAAACTGATACTTCTGCCGGTTGTCCACGGAATTTACAACGCTTACCGATACCGGCTGTCTTTGCTGTTCATCATAATAGCAGATTTGGGAACTTTCCTGCCCGATATCTATTCCAACTATCAATTCAATCTCCTTCTGCCGCCTGCGCAGCTCCTTCATTCTTAAAAAGGCTGAAACATCTGTTCCACAACGTAATCCTGCACGCAGTACCCCTGCATGAGTTTTTTCATGGTTGCCATATCATGCATTTCCATGCTGACCAGCATATCATTTAAATAATCAAAACGTCCCTGCGGCTCTTTTGGTGTCACATTGTTACAAAGCAGGCTGGCATCCTGTGTTTTTTTCTTTTTCTTTCCGTCATCTTCCAGAAAATAGTACTGTATGCTTTCCCCGTAAAACAGTGAAAAGCTCTTTGCATAAACACCGCCTGCCACACAGGATAGCACTTCACTTTGATATTCTTCCTTATCATCATGACGGTAGAATATCTGTACTTTGCTGTTTTCCGGTGCATAATACTCTACAGTTGTTTTGTCTGCCGCATTATACGGAAGGGAAAGTATCCCCTTATACTGCTCATAAAATGAAAAGAAAATATTTTCCGCACACAGCATATCCATCAGCTTTTGCAGTAACAGCATATGTGTAGCGCCAAGCTGTTCCTGTCCAAACTGCGTATGGTATTTTAAATATGCCATACCACATACCGGCGGCATTTTTTTATTTTCCAGCAGATATCCGCCGATACAGGTAAAGACCTGTTCGTCTGCCGTTTCGTGTTTCACAAAATAACGGTACGCATTTTCTGCCAGATAAGCCATTTCAACCGCCGCATCCGGCAGCTGCTGACGGTAATACGTAAAAACTTCCGGAATTCTGCCAGATAAATTTCCTGTAAATAGCCGTTCCACCAGTATCCGCTCTGCCAGTGTCTGGCACGGCACCCTAAATCCTGCACAGGCACGCCATACTTTCATCATTTTATCGGACTTTGCCTGATAAAACTGTTCTAAATATGCCAGTACATTTTCGTCATACTTGCCCTCATCAAACACATGAATACAGCACGCCAGCAATTTTTCATTGTATTCCTGCGGTCTTAACAGAATCATATTTCTTGCCATACGTAAAAGCTTTGCCGGTGCGGCTTCTTCAAAACCGTATTCACATACCAAATCAAAAGCATCCTCATACATGCCTTCTGCAATACACGTTTCAATCAGCAGCGCTGCATCGTGTATCTGCAATTCTTCTTTTAAAATCTTTTCATAGCGTTCTCCAAAATCTTCGCCATGATAATATTCATGATAATACTGTATCTGCCAGCTGTTTAACCGGTTTCTTGTAAGCTGGTTGACATTGCCGTCTGCCATCAATGCAAGACAGACTGCGCAGGCTTCTTCATCGTTTTTACGCTGTTCTAAGCTTTGTTCAAACCAGTTCAGCAGCAGATAAATATCTTTGCTGCAATAATCATCCAGCGCTTTTAAATATGCCGGATTATCATAAACCCTCTCGATTTCATACTGGATACTGCCTTTATGTACCTGTTTGCCTGCATCTTCAAACATCAGAATGCAGTCCCTTGTATACATCTGCACATAGGCAGTCCGTCCCACCAGCGTACAGCGCTGTCCCTTGCGCAGTTCCTTGTGCTTTACCAGCACCGACTCAATCTTGTCATTGAATACGGTAATACGGTATGTAAATAAGTATCTTGACAAGAATGGTGCCGTTTCTTCATTGACACCGACATTCTGAAACAGCCATCCATAAATCACTTCCAGATAAGGATCAATATATCCCTTTTTCATCTGCCCATAGGCAAACCGCTCTATCTGCGGTGCATACGTGTTCATGATTTCTCTGGAGCTGCTGTGATTTTTTAAAATGTCCGCATACAGATATGCCTTGCTTTTTGTACTTAAACTGCTCTCATATGTAAAGTAACGCAGTACAATCTGCGGCAGGCGTTTTAATTCTTTTTTATCTAAACTTTCTATATAAAATTCATACAGACGCGTAATGCGGAGTCCACGCAGAATTCCCTTCTCGTACAGTCCTGCATATTCCGGTCCAACCAGCTCATTGCGGATCATATGTGTAACAAGTACGGTTAAGATTTCATCCTTGTCAAAAAAGTCGTTTAATGCTTTAAGCAGTCTTAAATACTGCATATCTGCCACTTTACCGTTTGCAATCATTTCACACACATACAAAGTCAGTTTCGTGGAAATTATGCCGTACTTACAGCCGAACTGTAAAATGTGCAGTTCAAAATCGTTTAACACACGCAAAAGCTCCGGCTGTGCATTTAAAATCTGTAACGCTTCATAATACATCACAGGACTTACACAGCCATTGTGGTATGCATCCTTAATCCGTAAAAGCTTAATGCTCTTATTTGCATCTTCCGCAGCATCCAGATAAAATAAAACCCACAGAACGCGCCACGTATCATAGCCGTTTTCATAATAATCCCGGATTACCTTAACTGCCGCAAAGGTATAGGACTTATCTTTATAATACATTGCACTGACATACAGGTAATAACAGTACAATTCCACATGGCTGTCCTTATTTTCTTCAAGAAAATCCCTGACATTGTCAATCAGCCAGCCGGCTTCATCACTGCGGTTCTGCACCAGCAGAATCTGTGCCTGTGCCAGCTTGAAAAAAATATCGTCATCGCAGATACCGCGCATGCGTTCTATAATCTGTAAAGATTTGTCCTGCCATGCCCGCTTGTCTTCCCGCTTCATTCTGAAACTTAAATATTCCTGAACCAGTGCAAGCACCGCCTGCTTTTTCTCACGGTGCGTATTTTCCTGTCCGACGCAGTCTACTTCAATTTCAACCGTATATTTCTGCGTAAAAGAACAGATTGTCATTCTGCCCCAGTTCCTGCCCGCGTGCAGCTTGTCCGCATCAATGACATATTCCAGTTCATACTTATTGCCCGTAAAATTCTCAGACGTAATGCGTGTTATCTTCGGACAGATAAACGGTACATCCGTTTCAACCGTAAGCTCCGTATACCCCCAGCCGCTCCTGGTAATCGTTACACGCTCTTTCACGCTTTCCGTAAAATCCGCAAATGTCTTTGTCTGCGGAAAAACATCTATGCCAACCGGTGATTTTTTCCGCACGGCAATTAAAAATTCTTCCATTGCTGCATAAACGTTGGCTTCACTGCCGTTTTTAGCGCCTTTTACCACATCATAAATATTGGTCTGTACCGGATCGTTTTTTAAAAATATCCGTTTAAAATCCGGCGATAAAAAAAAGCCTGCTGCCTCCTCCGGTGAAGTCTGTACAAGATTGGCAAAATGAAACATACTGCCTGCCGCTCCCATGCTGGTCATGACCTTCTGCGCTTCAACCATATATTCATAAGATACGCTTTTTTCACCCGCACTGCTGACAATATAAAACTGTCCCTGAATCACCGTACCTTCTTTTAAATCCGCGGCATCTACCGTATAAACTATCTCTGCCGGTGTCGTGCCAAACTGGGGTTTTTCAATGCGGACACGTGCATGACTGGATAATACAATGCCGTAAGCCGGCTGTGATGCCGTAAACCGGAACGTAAACATTCCCTGTCCGCCTGCCGTGACACTGCCGGTCAGCGTATAATCCTGCACTTCTAATTCCGGTCTTTGATATGTAAATTTTCCTCTTGCTAATCGATTGATATACTCCTTCATTCGGAATCAGCCTCCGCTTTGATTTTATCTAAATGCTCTTTCATCTTTTTCTCGTAACCGATTTCTGTCATTTCATAAAAACGACTGTCTTTTAATGCATCCGGCAGATACTGCTGTCTGACATAGTGGTTCTTATAATCATGTGCATACAGATACCCTGCACCGTGACCTAGCTTTGCCGCACTCTTATAGTGGGCATCCTGCAAATGTGCCGGAATTGGAGCAGTCTTTTGTGTTTTTACCACTTCCATTGCCTTATCAACTGCCATATAAGCCGCATTGCTTTTCGGTGCGCATGCCACATACAACGCCGCCTGTGAAAGCGTAATCCGTGCTTCCGGCATACCGAGCCGCTCAACCGCCTGCGCCGCCGCCGAAGCAACCACCAATGCCTGCGGGTCTGCATTGCCCACATCTTCACTCGCACAGATTAAAATCCGCCTTGCAATAAACCGCACATCCTCCCCGGCATATAACATTCTTGCCAGATAATAGGCGGTGGCATCCGGGTCTGAGCCGCGCATACTCTTAATAAATGCTGAAATCGTATCATAGTGGTTATCACCTGTTTTATCATAGCGGATCACACGCTTCTGGATACATTCCTGTGCCGTATCCAGTGTGATATGCACTTTTCCGTCTTCTGATTTTGCCGTTGTAAGAATTCCCAGTTCTACTGCATTTAACGCACTTCTTGCATCGCCGTTTGCTACGTCTGCAAGAAATTCCAGCGCATCTTCGTCAATCTGTGCATGGAAGCTGCCCATGCCTTTTTTTTCGTCCTGTACGGCACGCACAATCAGCTTTTTAATATCTTCCTTTTCAAGCGGCTTTAATTCAAAAATAACCGAGCGGGATAAAAGAGCGCCGTTGACTTCAAAATAGGGATTTTCCGTTGTCGCTCCGATTAAAATCAGCGTCCCATCCTCCACATACGGTAACAGATAATCCTGCTGTCCTTTATTAAAACGATGAATTTCATCGACAAACAATATCGTCTTTTTACCGTACATGCCGAGATTATCTTTTGCCTTGGCAACAATGTCTTCCATATCTTTTTTCCCGGCAACGGTCGCATTAATCTGTTCAAATGCCGCACTGGTCGTATGGGCAATGACCTTTGCCAGTGTCGTCTTTCCCGTTCCCGGCGGTCCGTAAAAAATAATGGAGCTTAATTTATCTGCCTGAATGGCGCGGTAGAGCAGCTTGTCCTTTCCGATAATATGCTGCTGCCCCACCACTTCATCCAGTGTCTGCGGTCTTAAACGAGATGCTAACGGCGATTCCTGCTTTATTGTATTTTCACGCATATAATCAAATAAATCCATAGTTATCCTCATTCCTTGGCAACTTGTTGCGAAGGGGCGATGAGAAATCCGCGCAGGCGGTTCCTCATCTGCCATCAAGGGGATTTGTTTTTGCTCAAAAACAAATCCCTGTGTGAAAAAGCTTTGATTTAAGGCTTTTTCACACTATCCCCTTTTAGTCTTTAAACTGTTCTGCCATTGCCTCTAATTCATTCTTTTTCTTTATAAAGCATTGTAATAATCTTGGGTTAAATATACCGCACTCTCCGTCCAGAATCATCTGATAAGCTGTATCATATGAAAATGACGGTTTGTAACAGCGTTTACTAATCAGCGCATCATAGACATCTGCCAGTGACACCAGCTGTGCACCAATTGGAATTTCATCTCCTGTAAGTCCTTCCGGATATCCGCCCCCATCGTATTTTTCATGATGATACCTTGCAATCTGCGAGCAGTACTGCATATATTCTTCTTCCCCTTCATCGTTAAAAATACGAAGGATAATATCATATCCTTTCGTTGTGTGAGTCTTCATAATCTCAAATTCTTCCGGTGTGAGTTTTCCCGGCTTTAGCAGAATCGTATCGGAAATTGAAATTTTTCCCACATCATGTAATGGCGATGCCTGTACAATCATATCAATATCGTTCTGGGTCAGTCCATATTCCAGGCATTCCTCTTTTGCACATTCCGCCAAGATTTTTGTAAAAAATTTCACACGCTTAATATGCGCACCGGATTCCACATCACGGAATTCTACAACATTGCCCAGAGATTCAATAATTTTTTCATTCAACCGCTGTATCTTCCGGGTCTGACGCATGGTCTTTTCTTCTAACGCATTTTTGTGTTTATATAAATCAATGATGTTATTTAAGCGGCTGCTGAAGCTGTATGTATCAATCGGACTTGTCACAATATCAATAACACCATGTGCAAATGCATTTTTATAGACATCTTCTATATATTCACCGGATAAAAAAACAACCGGAACATTATCGATATAATCCATTTTCCGCATATAATCAAGTAAATCAAAACCGTTTATCCCATTGGCATACATTTCCGTCAGCACCAGACACAGAGAATCCTTTTTTTCATCAACAATCTCGATTGCCTCCTGACTGGTATCTGCTTTAATAATTTTATATTTTCCCGTAAAGATATCTCCCACCATATGCTGGATACCATCATTTGCCATTACTACAAGAATGGATTCTGTATATGCCTCTTTATATACCGGATTGTCAGCCTGTACGGAAACACCTGTCATTCCCTTTTCTTTTGCCTGTTTTAACGCCGTTTCCGCGCTGCTGTAAAGCTGCCAGAAATCTGTGCCGAAACGTGAACTCACCGCTGTTCCCACTGTCACTTTTATCCGCACATCCGGATATCCGGTAATTGTTGTCTGCTCTGCTACCTGCATAATTTTATCCATATACTGCTGCTGCATCTTTTCTTCGTACAGTGGAATATACAGACAGAACTCATCGCCGCCAATACGGGACATCACCACATCGGAACGGAATATAGATACCATATTGGCAGCCATATTGTTGATTACCATGTCCCCCGCGGAACGTCCGTATGTGTCGTTAATCCATTTTAATTCACGGATATCCATTACAATAATCGCACAGTTGCCATCATTAAGCAGTGCTAAATCGTGATTTACCCGTTTTTCAAAACTGCCTCGGTTATAAAGACCTGTAAGCATATCATGTTCTGATATTTCCATATAACTGCTGCTTTCTATTTTAACCTGGGAAAGCGGCGCTGTATCGGTAACATCTGAAACAATAATCTGCGCCTGCACTTCCCCGGTCTTTTCATCTTTGTAGATTTTTCCATAACAGAAAACTACAATGATATCGCCATTCTTTCTCACCAGACGGTGTTCCTGCATATTTTCGTTCTGATTCCTGCGTATCTGCATCATCTTTTCTATATATTCAACGATATCTTCTGCCGGAATCAAATCGGTATGTTTTAATTGATTTTCTCTGTAATCTTTTTCAGTATATCCTGTCAGTTTCTCAAAATTTTCATCTGCCGAGATGATACGGTAATCACTCATCCGTATTCTGTAAACAGAATAAATAACATCTTTTACATTACTACTCATTTATTCCTCCACAGGCTCTAGTAAACCCAATAATAAGAAATATAACATATTTTTTTTCAAATTTCACTACCCGAAAGCAGATTTGCCTATTTTTCACAAAAAAATACAGCAAAAGCATACAAATTAAGTCTATTTCATATACTGCATTAAGAAAATGAATTGCTTTTTAGCGGAAATGAGCTTCTTATGCGTAAAACTGTGCTTCTTTATCCGGCAGTCCGTCTGACTGCCCTACTTCTTTCCGTATGTTTTTTGTTAACCTCCGTTTTCCCCTGCATTACATATGCCGAAAATTCCGACAATGGTCCTGCCATTACCTCGCCCGCTGCCATCTTAATGGAAGCTTCCACCGGACAGGTGATTTATGAAAAAGATGCCGATACAGTCTTACACCCCGCAAGCATTACAAAAATCATGACATTAATTCTCATTTTTGATGCATTAAACTCCGGTAAAATCAACCTGACCGACGATGTGACCGTATCCGAATATGCCGCTTCCATGGGCGGCAGCCAGGTCTTTTTAGAACCCGGCGAAACACAGACGGTCGAAACCATGATTAAATGTATCAGTGTTGCCAGTGCCAACGATGCCTGTGTTGCCATGGCGGAACTGATTGCCGGCAGCGAGGAGGGCTTCGTTGCCAAAATGAATGAGCGTGCCAAAGGACTTGGCATGAATAACACTACTTTTATCAACTGCTGCGGACTGGATACAGACGGGCATATGTCAACTGCAAGGGATGTTGCCCTGATGAGCCGTGAACTGATTGTGCAGTATCCTCAGATTCACAATTACTCAACCATCTGGATGGATACGATTACGCACGTTACCCGCAAAGGCGAAAGTGAGTTCGGTCTGACAAACACGAATAAGCTTATTAAACAATATCAGTGGGCAACAGGCTTAAAGACCGGTTCTACCGGACTTGCCAAATGCTGTCTTTCTGCAACCGCCAATAAAGACGGTGTTGAATTAATTGCCGTTATCATGGCTGCTCCCGACAGTAAGACCCGTTTTTCAGATGCCGTAACGCTGCTGAATTACGGATATAGTGTATGCGACATTTATCACGATACTGAAATGCCGCAGCTCCCAAACCTATCCGTATCCGGTGGGCGGTGCGATACGCTTTCACTTTCCTATGCAAAAGAATTTTCGACCTTATTCTTAGAACCTGTCGATACCGCCAGCATCGAAAAACAACTGACTCTCCCTGAAACAGTCACAGCACCTGTAAACGAGGGGGACGTCATCGGCACTCTGACATACACATTGGACGGGAAGACCATCGGCACGGTCGATATCACTGCCGCGCAGTCTGTTTCTTCTGCCACATACGGCGATGCACTGTTTAAAATGTTCCGGAAACTTACCGGTGCCGCGTGATTTAGAAATACAGCATAACCGTACAGGATAAAAAAACGATAAAACAGCATACAATAAGCCGCAAAAAACGGAATCCCCGGTATCTGAAACTTAAATCTGTTTCAGATACTGTTGATTCCGTCCTTTTTTACTTTGCACCCGCACCGGCAGATTATCGTCTTTCTGCCCGGTACTGTTGCATTAAATACTTTACCGTTTTACTGATATTTTGTTCCAAGCCAGAAACGGCTGACATCGCCAACCTTCTCAAGCCCATTCCCTTTTTTTGCACAGGAATAAAGCTGTCCGTCGGCATCGTAAAAATACAGCCTGTTTTTATACAGCAGTGTATATGCCGTGTCTGTCTGTTCCGTCTGCTCACACATTTTTACAGGACTGCCCTTTACCGATGCACAATAATACTGCACACCGTCTTTGATATAAGTAATACCGTTCTGTGTATTATCCACACTGCTGAGTGTTCCTGCCGTGACGCCGGATGTAATCCCGCTTTTCTTTCCTTTTTCACTGTAACAGAGTGTACCGTCTGCATTAATGTACACCAGTATATTATCCGCCGGAAGATACTCATAATCTGCCTGCAACAGTGTATCAACCTGCACACGTTCTTTAATACCGTCTTGTGACAATTCCGCATAAGTAATTTTATTCGGCGCTAAAAGATACAGATACCCTGCCTTTTCCTCATAAATGATTTCTACGGAAGATGACAGTTCCTGCATCATATACTTTGTCTTTTGTTCTGAAATGTTGTAGTAGTACCACTCACCGTCGTCACTGAAAATCAGCGCATGGGCATTCTTTGAAGTATTTACCGTATCTGCCTTTGCCGTAAAAAAGTTATCTGCCTTCGCACTTTCTGCATACACGCTTCTGACACTGTCAGATAATTCATTTTCTTTTTTATTCTCATCATAATCATACAGATACAATACATTATTCTTGTTGTAGCAGACAATTTTTTCTTCTGCCGCATACACAAAATATTCTTTTAACTGCCCTTCTATGAGTGTAAGCTTTCCGGACGCATCGTATACATATAACTGCATAGCTCCGAGTCCGCCTTCCTCATTGACAACCTCGACATCGGAATAAATAACTTTTCCTTTATTCGTAATATAACCGATATCTTTATCATAGGCATTTTTAGACACCTGTACCGCATCCTGTCCATCTTTCCATGTATACAGCGCATACTGCGCACTGCCCTCATCATAGACGGTTGCCGCAAAATATTCCCCGTTGTCGCTTGCAAGCGTATTTGTCACCGCATCGGCATCAATCTGCTGTGGAAACTGCGGCGTGTAAAATGTACGGTTATCGACTGCAAAAACCGCCTGCTTATTTTCACACACATAATTATTTTCCAGCCCTGCAACATTGTAAATCTTTGCACCGGAACTCATATAAAGCACATAATTTTTACGGGAAGCAAGCTTGTAAATGCCAAATCCGCCGCCTGCCAGTACACATACAACCAGCACTGCCGCGATAATCCGTTTCCGGTATCTGCTAAAAAAGCCTTTTCGTTTCTTTAGCTCCTCTGCGGCACTGCCTGCTGCTTCTTTTCCGGTATCATACACCTTTTTCATCATACCCAGATAATCGATTTCCTCATACTCCGTCTGTTCCTGCGGCTTCTTTTTTACTGCTCTACGGTCATCGGCGTTTTCCTCTTCCGGTTCTTTCTGTGGCTTGTCTGTGTGAGAAGAAGCAGACTCTTTTTCAGCCTGCTTCTTTTCATACGCCTCTTTTCTCCTCAGATAATCTGCATTATTGACGATAATCTCTGGTCCCGGTTCACAATTCGGGCAGGCACTGCCCTCATACTCCTGACCACATTTCGGACATTTCATGGCGATTCCTCTCACATATTAAAATGTAAATTTGTCTGCGAAATATGCCTTTAAATCAGCAATCTTTACACGTTCCTGCTCCATTGTATCTCTGTCACGTACCGTTACGGCATTATCTTCTTCTGAATCAAAGTCGTATGTAATGCAGAACGGTGTACCGATTTCATCCTGTCTTCTGTATCTCTTACCGATATTTCCTCTGTCATCGAATTCACAGTTATAAGTCTTTGAAAGTTCAGCAAACACCTTTTCTGCGCCTTCATTTAACTTCTTAGACAGCGGAAGCACACCGATTTTAACCGGTGCCAGTGCCGGATGGAAATGAAGCACGGTTCTTACGTCACCGCCTTCTAATTCTTCCTCATCATATGCAGAACACAGGAATGCAAGTGTTACACGGTCTGCCCCCAGTGAAGGCTCAATAACGTATGGAATGTACTTTTCCTTTGCTTCATCATCAAAATAAGACATATCTTCACCAGATACGGTCTGATGCTGTGTTAAATCATAATCTGTTCTGTCGGCAATACCCCAAAGCTCGCCCCAGCCGAATGGGAATAAGAATTCAATATCCGTTGTTCCCTTGCTGTAGAAGCATAATTCTTCCGGAGAATGATCTCTTGCACGCATTTCATCTTCCTTGATTCCCAGCTTCTGTAACCAGTCGATGCAGTACTGTCTCCAATATGTAAACCACTCCAAGTCTGTTCCCGGCTTGCAGAAGAATTCAAGTTCCATCTGTTCAAATTCTCTGGTACGGAATGTGAAGTTACCCGGTGTAATTTCATTTCTGAAAGACTTACCAATCTGACCGATACCAAACGGTACTTTCTTTCTGGATGTTCTCTGTACATTTTTAAAGTTGACGAAAATACCCTGTGCTGTTTCCGGTCTTAAATAAACGGTATTCTTTGCATCTTCCGTAACACCCTGGAATGTCTTAAACATTAGGTTAAACTGTCTGATTTCTGTAAAGTTGTGCTTTCCACAGGTCGGACAGTTGATTTCGTGTTCGTCAATAAAATTCTTCATCTGTTCCTGTGTCCAGCCGTCTACAGAACCGCCTAAATCAAACTTATTCTCATCTGCCCAGTCTTCAATCAGCTTATCGGCACGGAATCTTTCATGACATTCCTTACAATCCATTAACGGATCAGAGAATCCGCCAAGGTGCCCTGAAGCAACCCATGTCTGAGGGTTCATTAAAATTGCACAGTCCACGCCGACATTGTACGGACTTTCCTGAACGAACTTCTGCCACCATGCTTTTTTTACATTGTTCTTTAATTCTACACCCAGATTGCCGTAGTCCCATGTATTAGCAAGTCCACCGTAAATTTCTGAACCCGGATACACAAATCCTCTTGCCTTTGCTAAGGCTACAATCTTTTCCATTGTCTTTTCCATTTCTAATCTCCATTCCTCCGCACCTGCGGCTCATTCTTCTCTATCCTTTTTCTTTTATGCGCTTACACTCCGCATAAACATGCAACAATTTTATACTATTTTCATCATTCTGACAAGACCATATTCTTCTTCTGAGCGGCTTTCTTACAAAGCCGCGATTACTATATATGGATATTTGTGCTGTTCACAGCGCAAATATCCGTGTGAACAATCTTTGATTTAAGGATTGTTCACACTAGTCCTCCCACGGACGGATTCTGTATGCTGCACCGATTTCATCACAAATCTTTTTACACTGTGCTTCCTGTTCGTGACTGATGGTCGTATCTACGGTTGTCATGACAACATGCGGTACGTATTTTGTACACGCTTTTGCAAATGAAAGCATCGCATCAAAGGATTCTTCCCCGAATTTACTTCTGACGAGCTTTAAATACTCCTCTTTTTCCGGATGGTTTAAGCTGACGGATACCGTGTCTACAAGCCCTTTTAATTCCGGTGCGATGTCACGTCCGTTAATCAGACTGCCTGCACCATTGGTATTGATACGGATAGGCTTGTTATATTTTTCTTTGACAAATGCCGCAACCTCTTTTAACGCATCAAAACGCTCTGTCGGCTCACCAAAGCCGCAGAACACCACTTCGTTGTACTGTGTCATATCAAACTTTTCAAATTCTTTTTTCACCTCTTCCACAGACGGCTCTCTTTCCAGCCACAGTCTGTCGGATTCTCCGATTCTGTCCATCGTCTGTCTCAGACAAAACGTACAGGCATACGGACATTTATTTGTCAGATTGACGTACAGATTATTATGTACCTTATAAAGAATTTCCATCGTATAATCTCCTTTTCCATATCTTTATTTTAAGGTAGTGAGCAGTTCCTCAAAGCAGACACCGTCTGTCAGCGGAATGTCCATTTCCATAGATTTTAAAATACATTTTTTAATAAATGCGGAGGCTTTTTTCACCGAATCGTGGAAATCCACACCGTTGACCGCATCTGCCGCAATAATGGCACTGAAAATATCACCCGTGCCGGAACGGGACATCCCTGCCTTTTCGTTCTTGATAAAATAGCCCTCCTGCCCCATTTCATAACAGAAATTCGCCACATATTTCCCCTGCTGGATACCTGTGATAACAATTTTTTCCGGTCCTTTTTCCGCTAAAAGCTCTGCCATATGGGTCAGCTCTTTTTTTGTCCAGCTTTCATGATATGCCATTCCGGAAAGGATACAGCCTTCTGTCAGATTCGGTGTTAAAATATCCGCATGTGTCACCAGCTTTTTCATTTCCTCACAGGTTTCCTGCGTATAGGTCGGATACATTTTTCCGTAATCGCCCATCACCGGATCGATAATGGTAATGTTGTCTTTTGTCTGAAACAGTGACAGAAAATGCTCCACAATCCGTATCTGGCGTGCCGAGCCTAAAAAGCCCGTGCAGATGCCGTTAAACTGCAATCCCAGTTTCACCCACTCCTGCATATAGTCTTCCATTTTATCTGTATAATCATCAAAAAAGAAGCTTTCAAAACCCGTGTGATTGGAAAAAATCGACGTTGGCAGTGGACAGCACTGAACCTTCATTGCCGAAATGACCGGCAGCTCCACAGCAATTGAACAACGCCCAAACCCGGACATATCATTGATAACCGCTATTTTCTTCTGATGATTGTGTGACATATCTGACATATCCTTTATCCTCTTTTTATTCTTATTTCTGTACGGCTCTGCCGCAGTCCGTCATTTTACAGGCACATATCCGAAACGCGGAGCACGAACATATGTCCGTGTCCTGTATCCCGGCTTACTTTACCCCGGCAGCATGGCTTCAGATTTCATCTGCTTATCCATGTGCTTTGCGCAGATACGCTTTAAAACCATTTTCAATTCCGTGAGTACATTTTCACTGACTGTAAACGTATACAGCTTTTCAAGCGGTGCCGTGACAATATACTGGAGCGTGTATACGGTAGATTCTTCTAACTGTATGCCGTCCGGCGCCTGTCCGTGACACGCATGGCAGTAAATGCCGTCCGCCGTCATCGAATACGTATCTAAGTCCTGTGTACCGCCGCAATTCTTACATGCAAACACTTCCGGACACTCGCCGTTTAAGGCAATCATTCTTAATTCAAAAATACATTTTACCAGTGTATCCGGAATCTTTTTGTTTGCCAGCGCCTTTAACGAAACATATAGGAGATTGAGCATATCTGCAGCATCAAGATTTTCCCTGCCGTAATAATCCGCAATCTCTGCAAAATAACAGGCATAGCAGACCGCATCCAGATCCGAAATAACCGCCTCAAAGTAATGTGTTATGGTCGCCTGCCGTATCGTATAGGAAGTTCTCCCTTCATAGACCTGAAACGTTCCGAATACAAAGGCACGGGTAATTCCCACCAGCGGACTGTTTGGTTTTCTTGCACCCTTGGCAAAAGCAGAAATCTTTCCTCGCTCTTTGGTCAGCAGCACCACCCGCCTGTCAAATTCACCGACCGGCATAGACGATAAAATCATGCCGGTTACTTCTGTAATATCTCCCATACCGCTTCACATCTGCTATTCGTCTTTTTTCTTGTCATATCCGAAGTTTTTAATCAGAATATCACTGTCGCGCCATTCTTTTTTTACCTTTACCCAAAGCTGGAGGTTTACCTTTGTTTCTAACTGGCGTTCAATTTCATAACGGGCATTGGCACCGATTTTCTTTAACATCTGACCACCCTTGCCGATAATGATACCCTTGTGCGAATCACGCTCACAGATAATCGTTGCCTGAATATCCGTAATTACACCCTTCGGGGATTTTCTTTCTTTCATGCTGTCAATGACAACCGCGATTCCATGTGGAATTTCCTCGTTTAAGGCATGCAGTGCCTTTTCACGAATCAGCTCGGATACAATCTGGCGCATCGGCTGGTCTGTAATCGTATCTTCGTCATAATACATCGGACCATACGGCAGATACTGGAAAATCGCATTGATTAAATCATCGGTATTGTCACCGTTTCTTGCGGAAACCGGAATAATTTCCACAAAATCCACTTCATTTTTATAGCGGTCAATAACCGGCAGAATTTCTTCTTTCTTAATCGTATCCACCTTGTTAATGACTAAAATAACCGGTGCTTTCACCTTTTTTAACTTTTCAATAATGTGCTGTTCTCCTGCACCGATAAACGTTGTCGGTTCTACCAGCCAGCAGATCACATCGACTTCACCAATCGTTTTTTCTGCCGCACCGACCATATATTCACCCAGCTTATTTTTTGCCTTGTGAATACCCGGTGTATCAACAAATACAATCTGCCCGCGTTCATCGGTAAAAACTGTCTGTATTTTGTTACGGGTTGTCTGCGGCTTATTGGATGTAATCGCAATTTTCTGTCCGATTAACCGGTTCATCAGTGTCGATTTCCCGACATTCGGACGTCCCACAAATGTTACAAAGCCCGATTTTGTATTTCCATTGACCGCAGCCGCACCACCGCTGATACCGCTTGCCGCCAGCATTTCATCTAAATTCATTAGTCCTCCTTTACATCATAAGAAAAGTGGTTCTATTTTTTCAAACATCTGCTCATTTTCACGGATTTTAGCGTTATTGCCGACTACACACAGATAGTCCTGTGAAACCGCGGTTTCAATGAGCGGCGCCAATGCTCGAATAGACTCTTTTGTCGCATTCAACACTTCCTCACGTTCCTTTTTTAACTGTGCGTATTCTGTATGACAGATATATGCACCGAAGGAACGCACGCCCTTTGATGCCGGACTCATCGGTGTATCCATGCCGCCGATTGTTCCGATGATGAACTTCACCATATCCCTCTCACTGACATCAAACCGGCGGACATATTCTGCTGCCTGCTCAAAGATGGTGTTGGTTTCGGCGAGATTCGGGTCACGGTACGATACCATGTACGTATCGCCATTGCGGTAAAATCCGCTCATGCAGCCGTATGCACCGCCCTTTACACGGACATTTAACCACAGGTAATCATACGAGAATATAATTTTAAGCACCTTTAATGCACCTGTATACTCATACCCTGCCTTACGGTAGTTACCGCATCTTGCCACGTACTGTACCTGTGATGAAGAAGTATATGCCGTTTTTTCCTTTACCGGTCTAAAGGTTCTTACCGCATCTTTTTCCTGTAACTGTGCCAGTTTTGCAACAAATTCCGTCATCGGCTTTTGTAACAGCTCCAGTCCGTCATCTCCTGCCGTAAAGCTGACCGTCAGATTTTCCTTTGTAAAAATCAGCGCCGCTGTACGCTTCAAATTCTCAGCAAGCATTTCTTTCATACTGTCAAAATCCCGGTCTGCCTTTTCGATAAACTCATAATACTGATATCCGCGCAGGATGTCAGAATAGTAGCTGGACGGTGAGAACTGTGCCATTGCCGAAAGCATTGCTACGGTATGCCCGCTTCCTGTCATATTGCTTTCCATTCTCGACTTAATCCGTGCAATAATCTCACGCAGACGCTTTTCATCTTCAAACTTTGTTTCATAAATGATTTCATGCATCATTTCCAGTACAAACGGCAGTTTTTCATATAAAACCTTGCCCTTGACTTCATACATGACCGTGTATTTTGAAAAGTCTTTACTGTCCGTATAAATAGCCGCGTCCGTAGCTATCCCGCCGGAATTGATGTTGATTTCATTCGTTAATTCCGGGTAGGTATGCTTATGTGTATCCATAAGCCCCAGAACAGAGCTTAACAATCCCACATACGGAAGCAGTTCGTCCGGCACTTTCTTACAGTCAAATGCCAGCATCAGATACGCAATCTGATTCGTAAACAGGTTGTGATGAATCACATCCACATCTGCAATACTCTTTTTATCAATATAAAGCTTTGCCGGCTCTCTTTCAATGTCTGACAGCTTTAACATCGGAATCCGTTCGAGTTCTTCCTGTGGGGACGGCTCGTCCTGATAAGCCTTTAATGCCGCCGTATCTGCCACAATGGCTTCCAGCTCTTCCTTTGAAAGACTGTTTTTATACGTTTCAAGCCGCTTTGCTTCCTCTGCCGCTTTTTCTTCTTCCAGTCCGCGCTTTGGCACTAATGCAATCAGACTGCCATGGCTGTTGTCAAGTAAATATTTCTGAATCAGCTCTTCAAAAAGCCCCTCGTCCAGTTCTTTGCGAAGCTGTGCAAATGTATCCAGTGCCTCAACATGGATAAACGGTTCATTTTCATCGTAAAGCCAGCTGTCCATCATCGTCAGATAATACATCAGTCCCTTCGGGTATGCCCCGTAGTCCGCTTCACGGAACTTAAATTCATAATAATTCATGCCCGCAAGTGCCATACGTTTGTCAATGCCGTTTTTTGCAATATCACGCAGCACTTCTTCAATCGTATCAACAAATGCCTTCTTCTGGGATTCTTCCGCATTTTTGGCAACAATTGAATAAACCGGCTGTAATACGGAGGATTCCAGACTGCTGTAAATGTCCGTTCCGATTCCTTTATCAATCAATGCCTGCTTTAACTTAGCCCCCGGCGCCATAACCAGCACGTAATCTAATATCTGCATTGCAAGATACAGCTTTTTATCCAGTGCCGTTCCGACCACCTTGTTGTAAGATAAATAAGTATTATTCTCAAGCGGTTCATCTTCTGTCACCGCATAGTAATGTGTTTCTTTCTTTAATATATTAAACGGCTTCTGCATCGCGATATCTGCATCAATCTGCACATCATTTGCATCAAAATTCTTTAAATATTCGTTATCCAGATAATCAAGGCGCTCCTGCACATCAAAATCACCGTACAGATAGATATAACTGTTCGCCGGGTGATACCATTTTTTGTGGTATGCCAGAAAATCTTCATAAGAAAGTTCCGGGATATGCGACGGTTCTCCACCGGATTCAAAACGGTATGCCGTATCCGGAAATAAAGATACAAACGTATCTCTGGAAAGCACATCGTCCGGTGAGGAATATACGCCCTTCATTTCATTAAACACAACACCGTTGTACTTTAACGGACTGTCGATACTGTCTAATTCGTAATGCCAGCCCTCCTGCTTAAAAATCTGCTCTCTCTGATAGATATTCGGATAAAATACCGCATCCATATAGACATCCGTAATATTCTTAAAATCTGCCAGATTACAGCTTGCCACCGGATACACCGTCTTGTCCGGGTAGGTCATTGCATTTAAAAATGTATTTAATGAGCCCTTGCACAGTTCCACAAACGGGTCTTTGACCGGATATTTTCTGGAACCGCACAGTGTGGAATGTTCCATAATGTGCTGAAGTCCCGTATCGTTAAACGGCGGTGTCTTAAAGCCGATGGAAAACACCTTATTTTCATCGTCATTAGACAGCACAACAACTCTTGCACCGCTTTTCTTATGCTTTAACAGCAGTCCTGCCGAATGAATATCTGCAATTTCTTCTTTTTTTATCAGTTCGTATTTACTTAAATCCAGCTGATCCAATGCTGTAGTTATTTCTTTTAAATTCATTGATAGCCCTCATTTCCATTTAATCATACCTGCCGCCCATATTTCAGGCACATCATAATAAATTAATATACCACAAATACGGGCATCTATGCAAGACTGCTGCACAGTTCGCAGACATAAAAAGGACAGTATGCGCAGATTTTAAGCAAAAAGCACTACGCTGTACTGTCCCTTTATATATTAAGTTTATTTTACTTAAAAAAACCTTTTTTCTTAATATGCTTTTCTTCACCTGTCAGCAGCTTATCATATGCTGCAAGGGCTTCTTTCTGTTCGTTGGTAAGCTTTGTCGGAATATCAACAACCAGTGTAATGTAGTGGTCGCCGCGCACATTTTTGTTGCGCAGTGTCGGCATGCCTTTTCCTCTTAAACGGACTCTCGTGCCGGATGCCGTTCCCGGCTTTACTTCATAAAGCACTTCACCGTCAACCGTCTTTACCTTAACTTCACCGCCAAGAACAGCCGTCGGATAGCTGATTGTCACATTTGAGAAAATGTTGTAGCCGTCACGTTCAAAGCCAGGTTCTGCGGCAATCATCACTGCTACCAGTAAATCACCTCTTGCGCCGCCGTTCGTACCCGGTTCGCCCTTACCCTGGATTCTGACACACTGACCGTTGTCAATACCCGCAGGAATTGTGACTTCAATCGTCTTCTTTGTGCTGATGTAGCCTGTGCCATAGCAGTCCGGGCACCTCTCTTTAATAATCTTGCCGGTTCCGTGACAGTCCGGACATGGCTGTACATTTCTTACCATTCCTAAAATAGACTGCTGTGTATAGGCAATCTTACCCTTACCGCCGCACTTACCACAGGTTTCAGGCTGTGTTCCCGGCTTTGCACCGCTTCCGTTACACTTTGTACAGGTTTCTTTTAAATTCACATCAATCTTTTTGCTTGTACCGGTTACGGATTCTGCAAATGTAATTCTAACGGTTGTTCTTACATCAGCGCCGCGCATCGGTCCGTTGCTGTTACGTCTTCTTCCGCTGCCGAATATATCACCGAAAATGTCACCACCGCCGCCAAAGAGGTCGCTGAAAATATCTCCCATATCACCAAAATCAAAACCGCCTGCGCCACCGCCGCCGCCATTTTCAAAAGCTGCATGACCAAACTGGTCATACTGCTTTCTTTTCTGTGCGTCACTTAATACAGCGTATGCTTCTGATGCTTCCTTAAACTTTGCTTCCGCCTCTTTATCTCCGGGATTGATATCCGGGTGGTATTTTTTTGCAAGCTTACGGTATGCTTTTTTGATGGCTGCATCGTCCGCATCGCGTGAAACACCTAAGACCTCATAATAATCTCTTTTATCTGCCATAACTTTTACCTTTCTTTTTATACGCTTAAAACTGCATGAGGGAAATTCCCCCATGCAGTTTTACCTGAAGCAAATGTTTCAAACCTTATACTTCCTTGTAATCACCATCAACAACGTCATCACCGTAAGGATTTGCACCGGCTGCTCCGGCATCTGCACCAGCACCGGCTCCCATATCAGGACCTGCACCGGCTGCTCCGGCACCGGCTGCCTGCTGTGCTTCATAAAGCTTAGCGAAAAGCTTCTGGGCGCTTTCCATTAACTTTTCTTTTGCTGCCTTAATTTCATCTACCTGTGAATCTGTCATGTTTTCAGCATCGCTGCCCTCAACAAGTGCCTTTAATGCATTTAAGTCTGCTTCTACAGCTGCCTTATCATTTGCATCTAACTTATCTCCGGCTTCATCTAAGGCTTTCTGTGTCTGGAATACCATTGAATCTGCATCATTGCGGACTTCAATCGCTTCCTTACGTTTCTTATCCTGTGCTTCGTACTCAGCAGCTTCCTTAACTGCCTTATCGATATCTTCATCAGACATATTAGAACCTGCTGTGATTGTAATATGCTGTTCCTTACCTGTTCCTAAATCCTTAGCAGATACATTTACAATACCGTTGGCATCGATATCGAATGTAACCTCAATCTGAGGTACGCCACGTCTTGCCGGCGGAATACCATCCAGTCTGAACTGTCCAAGGGACTTGTTATCCTTCGCGAACTGTCTTTCACCCTGTACAACGTTGATATCAACGGCTGTCTGGTTATCTGCTGCTGTTGAGAAAATCTGGCTCTTCTTTGTAGGAATTGTTGTATTTCTCTCAATCAGTCTTGTAGCAATACCGCCCATTGTTTCGATAGAAAGTGACAGAGGTGTAACATCCAGAAGAAGGATTTCACCAGCACCGGCATCTCCTGCTAACTTACCACCCTGGATAGATGCACCGATTGCAACACATTCATCAGGATTTAAAGTCTTGCTTGGTTCATGACCTGTGAGCTGTTTTACCTTATCCTGTACAGCAGGAATTCTTGTAGAACCACCGACTAAGAGTACCTTTGAAAGGTCTGAAGCGGTAAGACCTGCATCATTTAATGCGTTACGTACAGGTTCTGCTGTCTTTTCAACCAGTTCATGTGTTAATTCATCAAATTTAGCTCTTGTAAGAGTCATATCAAAATGCTTTGGACCTTCTGCTGTTGCAGTAATATATGGCAGGTTGATATTGGTTGTTGTAGCGCTTGATAATTCCTTCTTTGCCTGTTCTGCTGCAACTTTTAATCTCTGAAGTGCCATTGTATCCTTAGAAAGGTCTACGCCTTCCTTTGCCTTGAAGTCCTCTAACATATACTGTGTGATTACATTATCAAAGTCATCACCACCGAGTCTGTTGTTACCTGCTGTTGCAAGAACTTCGATAACGCCGTCACCGATTTCGATAATAGATACATCGAATGTACCACCACCGAGGTCATATACCATAATCTTCTGTTCATTTTCGTTATCAAGACCGTAAGCTAAAGCTGCAGCTGTTGGCTCATTGATAATTCTCTTTACATCAAGGCCTGCAATCTTACCGGCATCCTTTGTTGCCTGACGCTGTGCATCGTTGAAATAAGCAGGGACCGTGATAACGGCTTCCGTTACCTTTTCACCTAAATAGTTTTCAGCATCAGCTTTTAATTTCTGTAAAATCATGGCTGAAATTTCCTGTGGTGAGTACTTCTTACCTTCGATTTCCACCTTGTAATCAGTACCCATATGTCTTTTAATAGAAGAAATTGTCTTGTCTGCATTTGTTACAGCCTGACGCTTTGCAGGATCACCAACAAGTCTTTCTCCGTTCTTTGTAAATGCAACAATTGAAGGTGTTGTTCTAAGACCTTCTGTGTTTGCGATAACAACCGGCTTACCGCCTTCCATAACTGCTACGCATGAGTTTGTAGTACCTAAGTCAATACCAATAATCTTTCCCATAGTTATCTTCCTTTCTTAAGGGCTTCTGCCCATCATTTACTGATTAATTTGCAACCTTTACCATTGAATGGCGGATTACGGTTTCTCTGTATGTGTAACCCTTTTCGAATTCTTCGACGATAATCCCTTCACCGACTGAATCATCTTCCACATGCATCACTGCATTGTGCAGTTCAGGATTAAATTCCATGCCGAGTGCTTCAATCGGCTTGACATCAGAATCTTCTAACATCTTCATGGTCTGCTTATAGACCATATCCATGCCCTTCGCAAATGGTGTTTCTCTTTCTTCTTCTGAAATTGAATTGAAACCTCTTTCAAAGTTATCAACGATTGGAAGAAGCTTCTTAATCATATCGGAAGCACCCATTTCAAACATGGAAGACTTTTCCTTCTCAGTTCTCTTTCTGAAATTATCAAATTCCGCCATCTGGCGTTTTACTTTATCCTGAAGTTCTTCAATCAATGCGTCCTTCGCATCCTTTTTCTTTGTATCTATTCCATCGGCAGACTGCGATTCGGATGATTGACTCGCTTCCTTCGGATTTTCGGCATCAGTGTTTTCTTTCTGTGCCTGCGTGCCATCGTCTTCTGCTCCAGCAGTTTTAGCGGCATCAGCGTCTTTTTCTGTCATCTTTACATCATCGACAGACTCTTTGCTATTTTTCTTTTCTTCTTTTTTAGACACTTTCTTACCAACCTTTCCTATGTTTTCTTAAAAACCTCGTCCATCTGCGTCTGGATTGTCTTTAACGATTCTACAACCTTTTCATAATCCATCCGCTTTGGTCCGATAATTCCGATTGTCCCTTTCAAACCGTCCTGCAATTCATAGGTTGCCGTAACAACACTGCAGTCCTTCATGGAAGCAACCGGTGTTTCATTTCCTATATATACCTGAATACCATGGTCGTCCGCTTCTTTGTCTTTCCCCGACTGCTGGTCTGCAATCAATCCTGAAAGGCTCTGCTTTTCTTCCAAAGTATATATAAGCTCACTCGCTTTGACAGAATCACTTAATTCCGGATACTTAAAAATATTCGTTGCACCGCTTGTATAAATCTCTAACTGGTCTTCATTGCTGATTGCTTCAACAATGGCATCCAGCACTTCTTTAACAAGCTGCATATGCTCTCCTGCCTGATTCTCCATCTTGGATACGATGCTTAAATTCATCTGTTCCAACGTCAGCCCCGTCAGTGTAGTATTTAACAGAATGTTCAGCTTTAAAATATTTTCCTGTGAAAGTGCCTCACTGACATCAATCACTTTATTACGGATAATATTGCCTTCCATTACAATAACTGCTAAAATCTTATCACTCTCCAATTGGGAAAGCTGTACGAATTTCAGCTTATTGCCTTTTACCTGCGGTGCTGTAATCATTGTTGCATAGTTCGTATCCTTTGCCAGAACTTTTGCTACATTCTGAAGCAGTTCCTCTACACGGTCTACCTTTTCATTTAAAATATCCCGCATGGAATCAACCTCTTTTTCTCTGTCGGACACTTTGCTTTCCCGGTCTTCTAACTCCTGCTTTTTCTGTGCCATTAAATCGTCCACATATAAGCGGTAGCCTTTATCGGTAGGAATCCGCCCTGCCGAGGTATGCGGCTGTACAATGTATCCTAATTCTTCGAGGTCTGCCATCTCATTTCGTATTGTTGCCGAACTTAATTTTAAATCGGTATATTTTGAAATGGTTCTTGAGCCAACCGGTTCACCCGTTTCAAGATAGTTCTGTATGACAGCTTTTAAAATCTTTAATTTTCTATCATCCAGCTCCATGGCATCTGCTCCCTTCTTATCTTGTTAGCACTCATTTAGGTGGAGTGCTAATATCGATATACTTAAAATATCACTACACCCCCGTATTGTCAACAACAATCTCAAATTTTTTCTATAAATTATTTATAAAATACATAAATTGCAGATGAACAGCAGAAATCCCCGGAAAAGCAGCATGCTCTCCGGGGATTATCTGATTTCTTTCTTATTTAACGTTCAGTGTAAATGCCACGTGGTTTGATTCATTCAGATCTGAATCCGTACAATATACATCCAATGTATATGTACCTGATTTTGAAGTACTGTATGTACCGTTAACTATAATTCTTCTGGATAATGTATCCTCTGTATCTTTATCATCCGTAATAGATGAAATATACTTCATCACATTAAAGCTGTTTCCCGCTTCAACCGTCGCTTCTGTTGCCGATAAAACAATCTTTGGTCCGCCTGCAGTTGTTTCTGCTTCGCTCTCTGCAGTTGTCTTTTCCGCTTCTGTCGTCTTTGAAGCATTCTTTGTACTGTCTGTCTCTGTCTTTTCCGTCTCGGCTGCCGTGGTTGTTTCTGCCTGGGTCAGCTGTTCTTTTGCTTCAATTTCTTCTTGGCTCGCTTCATATGCAATCATATAACTGTATTTTGATACATTATTATTATGGTCTCTTGCCGCAAAAATCACTTTTGCCCTTATCATATCCGGCATCACATAGATATTCTCAATGACAATACTGCTACTTACATCACCGTCTTTTGCATCGACTGCCTTTGCATAACTTTTAAGCACTTCTTCACCCTGCTCTGCCGAATACGGTTTGACCTTGGATTCATCTACCGTAATTACCGGAGCAATTCTATCTGAGGTCAGATACATTGCCGCGATGATAACCGAAAAGAACACGCACACAGCCAGTAATGCTATAATAACGCCCTGCTTTTTTTCCATTTGTTTCCTCCTCCGTGAAATGGTTAAACTTCCATGTTATATCAGCTATGCGTTATTCCTTATCGCCATTGCTGTAATTGCCGTAATATTTCCCGTAATAATTGCCATAATATTTTCCATAGTAACTATCACCCGCTAAATCCACCTTATTAAGGACACTTCCGAGAATCTTGCACTTTGTCATTTTAAGCTGTTCTAACTGTTTCTGGACGAACTTATAATTAACCATATGCGCTGCAACAACCAGCACTGCACCGTCACATTTCTGTGCGACAATCGCTGCATCTGTAACACTGCCAAGCGGCGGTGTATCAATAATCACATAATCATAAGTATCCCTGAGCGCCTTTACAAGTGCATCAAATGAATTGTTCGCCAAAAGTTCCGAAGGGTTTGGCGGAACGATTCCGGAAAATACCACATACAGATTATCTACATTCGTTGTACATATCACTTCTTCAAATTTATTCATGCCGGACAGGAAATGAGTGAGTCCCTTAATAGCCTTATTAATCTTATATCTGCCGACAAGAACGGATTTTCTTAAATCCGCATCAATGAAAATAACCTTTTTGCCGGATTCTGCAAGCGATACCGCCAGATTAAAAGAAACACTGGATTTTCCTTCATTCGGTGTAGAACTTGTAAACATAATTACTTTCATATCAGAACCACACAGCTGGATATTGGTTCTCAATGTCTTATAAGCTTCGTTGCAGCGGTAATCTAACTTTCTGAGTCTTTCAATGTTAACTGTAGGCATTACTTATCTCCCTTCTTTGAAGAACTGTGCTTACGCTTCTTTCTCTTTGCCGCAGCTTCCGCACTGTCATCTAAATCTTCTGATAAAGGAATCAATGCAAGGGTACTGATTCCAAGATATTTCTCAATATCTTCAGATGTATTAATGGTATCATTCATTACAAATCGTATAACAACAATGGCAATTGCAAGCACCATGCCTAATACAAATGCGATGATTGCATTTTTTAAGCAGTTCGGGCTTGACGGCTTTTCAGGAATATTTGCTTCCTCGAATACATTGACCTTTTCAATCTGCATAATATCACAAATAGAATCTGCTGAAATTTCCGCTACTTTATCTGCGATTCTTTTTGCTTCATACTGGTCGTTGTTAGAAACCGTAATCTCAAGCACACGGCTGTCAGATGGTGTAGATACGCTGATTTGCTTTGCAAGCTTTTCATTTGTCGTATTTAACCCAAGGTCACTGATAACCTTTTCTGTTACGGTACGGCTTTTTACAAGAATCATATAATCCTGTGTCAGCTGTGTTGATGACTGCAAATCACTTAATGTTGTTGTTCCCTGGCTCTGCTTATTTAACACATACAGGCTCGTCTGTGACTGATACACCGGCTTTAAAAGCAGTTTACTTCCAATAAATGCCGCCAGACCGAAAATCACTCCCACTAAGAGAATAATTGCAATCTTACTCATAATAACGATAAAAATCTGTCGTAAATCGATTTCAATTTCGTCATTATTCTTCATCGAATTTTCCATATTCTTCTAGTCCTCCAAATATTCACCTTTAAGAATCCGTTCTGCATTATCACGCAGCAGTGCCTTCGCATAATCCTCATCAAATTTGCGGCAGATATACTTTGCGCATTCCTGAATTCTAGGCGATCTTCTTCCATTACTGTGTGCATCTGTTCCGATAACATCCACGATTTCTTCTTTTAACAGTCTTTTGATAAACTTTTTCACCTTACTTCCGGAATCCCCGATAACAGAACCCGCATTCACCTGAATGACAGCCCCCATGTTCTTTAACTCCAAAGCCAGCTTCCAGTCTTCCAATACGCACATATAGCGTTCAATATGCGCAATAACAGGCGTATAACCCATCTGCATCACATTGCTGATACTGGTACGCAGATAAGAATATTCCACAGTCGGATGATATTCTATTAAAATATACTTGGAATCTTCCATTGTCAGATGCGCCTGTGCTTCGAGATCATCTAAAATATCCGAAGTATAATAAATTTCCCTGCCAAGTGCCAGTTCAATCTCAGGGCATACATCTTTCATCTGTTCTTTAAACAGTTCAAAATTTCTGCGCAGCTGTTCGTATCCCATTGTACATTTACCAGGATGATAATGTGGTGTTGCCACAATCTTGCGAATACCCTCATCATATGCAATTTTCATCATCTCAATACTGGTTTCAATATTATCCGGACCGTCATCGACGCCATATAAAATATGGCTGTGAATGTCAACATAATGAAACGTCGTTAATTTTCTCATAATTCTGTTTCCTTTTATAAAATCTGCAACTTTGACATTATATATCATAAATCACTTTTTTGCAACAAAAGATTGGGGTCATCTGACATTTTTTCCTGTCAGATGACTCCAATTCAAATGAATGTATCTAATTAAATATGTAAAATTCTTTTTACATTATCGCACATCTTATCAACATCACATATAGTATCGTGCAGTACCGGCGCTGTTCTGATGTCTTCAATCGCCTGCGGAACTTTTACCTTAGAAAGCTTTGAAAGCTCATCTACCAGCTCAAAATCAGACATTACATCATACTTATTGTCAATCGCATCCATCACGCTTCTTGTAAACTTATATGGGCTGGCTGTTGATGCAATCACTGTCTTTGTTGTATCACCGGTTTCCTTCTGATACTTTTCATAGACAGATGCTGCAACTGCTGTATGGGTATCAATTACATATCCCGTATCTTCATACAGCTTCTTAATCATTGCCGCATCTTCTGCTTCTGTTGCATAATTGCCATAGAAATCAGAAAGCTGTGCTTTCATTTCATCTGTAATTTCATACTTTCCTGTTTCCTTTAAGGACTGCATCAGTGACGCATTCTTTTCAGCGCTGTTGCCTGCAATACGGTAAATCAGACGCTCTAAGTTGCTTGAAATCAAAATATCCATTGACGGAGAAGTTGTCAGGACAAATTCTCTGTTTCTGTCATATGTACCGGTTGTAAAGAAATCATACAGTACTTTATTTTCATTGGAAGCACAAATCAGTTTGTGAATTGGAAGTCCCATATTCTTTGCATAAAATGCTGCTAAAATATTACCGAAGTTACCGGTCGGCACAACCACATTGATTGCTTCCCCTGCCTTTACTTCACCGTCTGCGAGCAGGCGTGCATAAGCATATACATAGTAAACAATCTGCGGAATCAGACGTCCGATATTGATAGAATTGGCAGAGGAGAACTGGTATCCGGCTTCATTCATGACCTTTTCAAGTTCTTTATCACCGAAAATCTTCTTAACACCGGTCTGTGCATCATCAAAATTGCCATTGATACCGATTACATAGGTATTGTCACCCTTCTGGGTTACCATCTGCTTTTCCTGAATCGGGCTGACACCGTGCTTTGGATAGAACACGATAATCTTAGTTCCCTTAACGTCAGCAAATCCTGCAAGAGCAGCCTTTCCTGTATCTCCTGAAGTTGCAGTCAGAATTACAATTTCATTCTTTACGTTGTTTTTCTTTGCAGAAGTAATCAGTAAATGTGGCAGAATGGATAATGCCATATCTTTAAACGCAATTGTTGAACCGTGGAACAATTCTAAATAGTATGCGCCATCAGCCTTTACAAGCGGTGCAATGACCTTTGTGTCAAACTTTGAATCATATGCTTTGTTAATGCAGTTCTTTAATTCTTCCTCTGTAAAGTCATCAAGCATCAGCTTCATCACTTCATATGCCACTTCCTGATAAGACATCTTTGATAATTCTTCAAAGCTCTTATCCAATGCCGGAATCTGCTCCGGTACGTATAAACCACCGTCTGCCGCAAGACCCTTTAAAATTGCCTGTGATGCAGTAACCTTTACGCTGTCGTCTCTGGTACTTCTGTAAAACAAACTCATTCTCTTCTTCCACCTTTATATTTTCATTCAAATTCTGCTTAAAACAGTATTCAGTTGACATTATACAACAGGATTTTTGGAAACACAATAGCTTTTAAGGTATTTTGTATTTATGTATTTTATGTTACAATCTTTTACAGATACGTGAGGGGGAGCTTTTACGCAGGCAGCGCGAATCCACTCTTATCGCAGAACCGGATACATTAAAATATCTACAAAAGGAGAGGACGTTATGGCAACAGGGGTTTATACAGCATATAAAAAAGACGGCACCGAATACTACCGGGTATCGCTGACCTGTCAGAATAAACATATCAGTCTTGGAAGCTTTGACGATTACAAGACTGCTGCCGCCGTCTATTCCGAAGCCAATGCCATTGTGCGGGATGAAAAAAGTTCCCATTTTGTCAATGCTGCAGAAAAAATAACAAGCTACTCCTCCTGCACTTCTGCACTGGCTTTTGAAAAATTTATGATTCTTTTGAATCTCCGGGATAATAACATTTATATTAAAACACCGGTTTATCTGTGTGATAAATATTTTTTATACTTTTTTTCACCGGAAATTGTGCTGACTTTTGATATTGAAGATTTATTTTACTATTCAGGACACAAAATCATGAGCCGCGGCGGTTATTTTTTTGTCAATGACTTCGGTATGCAGACCAGTATTTTAGCACGCTTCGGTATCCGCAGCCACTCCGTAAAAGGAAAGGATTATTTATTCCGCAACGGTGACGAACACGATTTCCGCTATTCCAATGTTGCCGTTGTCAACCGGTACAACGGCGTAGAACAGATTGAAAAAAACGGACGGATTTTATACAGAACCCGTATCCACATTAACGGCAACTATACCATCGGCACTTATACGTCGGAAAATGAAGCCGCGATTGCCTATAACCGCGCCATTGATTTACTTGCAGAACAGCTGCCGGATTTTAAGAACTACACCCGGAATTATATCGAAGGACTGTCCCACATCGAATACGCTTCTATTTATAATACAGTAAAAATTTCACGCAGGTTCCGCCACTATATCGAACAGTTAGGACTCACTTACTAAAAAGCGGCAGAAATTCAAATCATAGATTCAAGAATTTCTGCCACTTTTACTATTTTGTGCAGACACAGATGATACTGCGATACCTGCCTGCACAGACACTTTTATCATTTTACTTCTGGTTAATGTAATTAATCAGACCTTCTGCTTTGATAATCTTCTGCATAAATTCAGGAAATGCCTGACCGGTGTAAGACTTTCCTGTTGTTTTATCGGTAATCACGCCGCTGTCAAAATCCACTTCCACCTCATCACCGGCTTCAATTGCCTTTGCAGCTTCCGGACATTCGATAATCGGAAGACCGATATTGATGGAATTGCGGTAGAAAATTCTTGCAAAGGTTTCTGCAATAACACAGCTTACACCTGCTGCCTTAATTGCAATTGGCGCGTGTTCTCTGGATGAACCACAGCCAAAGTTCTTATTGGCAACGATAATGTCGCCTTTCTGAACCTTTTTTACAAAATCCTTATCAATATCTTCCATACAATGCGTTGCGAGTTCTGCCGGGTCTGATGAATTCAGATATCTTGCCGGAATGATAACATCTGTATCTACATTATCGCCATACTTAAATACTCTGCCTTCTGCTTTCATGTTGTTCCTCCATTCTGATACGATTCTTATAATCCAAGGTCTGACGGCTGGCTGATTTTACCTGTAACCGCACTTGCTGCTGCAACTGCCGGGCTCGCAAGATAAATTTCAGAGTCTACATGTCCCATACGTCCTACAAAGTTACGGTTAGTTGTAGATACACAGCGTTCTCCTTCTGCAAGGATACCCATATAACCGCCAAGACATGGTCCACAGGTCGGTGTGCTGACTACTGCGCCCGCACGGATAAATGTCTGAACCAGTCCTTCTTCGATTGCCTGCATATAAATCTTCTGTGTTGCCGGAATAACAATAACGCGCAGTCCCTTTGCCACTTTTCTGCCTTCTAAAATCTTTGCCGCACAGCGTAAATCGTCAATACGTCCATTTGTGCAGGAACCGATAACGACCTGGTCAATCTTAATGTCGTCAAAGCTTCCTACTACATGTGTATTTTCAGGAAGATGCGGAAAAGAAACCGTCGGTTCAATTTCTGATAAATCAATATTGATAACCTGTTCGTACTCTGCATCGTCATCTGCTGTATATTCTACAAACGGTCTCTTTGAATGTTCCTTCATATATGCTCTTGTCAAATCGTCAACCGGGAAGATACCGTTCTTTCCGCCGGCTTCGATTGCCATGTTTGCAATCGTAAAACGGTCGTCCATTGTCAGATTGGCAATGCCGTCTCCTGTAAATTCCATAGACTTATACAGCGCGCCGTCTACGCCAATCATGCCGATAATATGTAAAATAACATCTTTTCCGCTGACCCACTTCTTTGGCTTGCCTGTCAGTACAAATTTAATTGCAGACGGTACTTTAAACCATGCCTTGCCTGTTGCCATGCCGGCAGCCATATCCGTTGAACCTACACCTGTAGAAAATGCGCCGAGCGCACCGTATGTACAGGTATGTGAATCCGCACCGATAATAACGTCGCCTGCAACCGTAAGTCCCTGTTCCGGAAGCAGTGCATGTTCAATACCCATCTGTCCCACTTCAAAGTAATTTGTAATATCATGCTTCATCGCAAATTGTCTGACACATTTGCAATGCTCGGCAGACTTAATATCCTTATTCGGTACAAAATGGTCCGGTACAAGTGCAATCTTATCCTTATCAAATACAGTTTTTACTGTCATCTTATCCATCTCATGAATTGCAACCGGAGATGTAATATCATTTCCAAGTACAAGGTCTAAATCCGCTTCAATCAGCTGTCCTGCCTTTACTTCTGAAAGACCTGCGTGTGCCGCAAGAATCTTTTGTGTCATAGTCATTCCCATGAACCTGTTCCTCCATTTCTTTTTCTATTGACTTCTATTGACTAATTATAGCCGTATCCTGTAAAATTTGTAAAGAGAATTATTTAAATAACTATAATTCCTTTTTAGAATATGTTTCTGTTCAGAGCCAGGCAGATTTTTAAGCATATTTGCGAACCATGCTCGCATGAGTGAACAAATATGGCTGAAAATCTATTTGGCGGATACGCCACACCGACAAAATGTGAAGCATTTTGGAGGCTGGCTCTGAACAATAACTGGAATATTGATACATTCCCTAATGCCTGTTCAAAATATAAGGAGAGCGCCATGAATTCACAATCCATAAAAACCTTTATTACCCTTGCCAAATTAAACAGTTTTTCGCAGACCGCCACTTCCCTCTACATTTCCCAATCCACCGTAACAAAGCGTATCTGCGAGCTGGAAAAGGAAGTCGGAAAGCCGCTGTTTTACCGCGATAAAAAACATGTTTCACTTACGGAAGACGGTCGTATTTTCTTAAAATATGCCACACGTATTGTTGAATTGGAGGAAGCCTCTTTAAAGGAAATGCACTCCTCCGTCACTTACGAAAACAGTCTGCGCATCGGCTCGACCAATTCCATTTATGAATGTCACCTGTTTCCGCTGATTTCCGGCTTTGAAAGCGCTTCTAAAAAACACTCTGTCAAAGTCACGATTGGTCATTCTTCCGATATGATCCAGCTGTTAATGGACGGCATTTTAGACTGTGTCTTTACATCCGTCCCGCTGGTACGCGCAGGCTTTGAATGTCACCATTTTCACACGGACAATCTTGTGCTTGCGACCGGTTATGATAATATACTGCATGCGGACGGTATCCGAAAAGAAGAACTGACTTCTATTAAATATATGATGTGTAACTTTGCACTCAATGACGTTGGGGAATTTATCCGGAATCTCTTTCCGACACACTATCAGTTTAAGTTTGAAATTGACAACAGCACCAAACTGATTCCCTATCTGATTAACACAACCGGTTACAGCTTTCTGCCCGACAAAATGATCGAACAGGAGCTTGCAGATAAAAAACTGCGTACGATTCCTCTTCTGGATTTTGAAACACCGAAAATTAACAGCTATTATATAGGAAGTTTAAGAAGTAAAGAACTGTGGACAAAACTGCTGCACAAGTAAAGTTTAGAAACACAGCCGCTCTTTACACAGCAGTTCCCCGTATCGCATATCGCGCTCCCGGGTGCAAAAAGAGAGCCGGTTTAGATGAACTCTAAACCGGCTCTCCCGCCCCTGCCAAGGATTTGCTCACCTATCCGCACCGAAATCCTTGAAGAATCGGAATGACGTGATTCGAACACGCGACCTCTTCGTCCCGAACGAAGCGCTCTACCAAGCTGAGCCACATTCCGATATGCTGCTAATTGATGAATCAATTGATTATGTATCGCTGCAACGATATTTAGTTTAATACATGTTGTTATAAATGTCAAGCATTTTTTATTTTGTTTTTTATTTTTGTTTTACATTTTTTTGATAATAAACAGATAACACAGAATACATAGAAGACATATTTATTTCATAATATGGACTTCTTTTGGTCACATTTATGCCGTATTATAAATATCGTTGAAAGGCGATAAGCTTTTTTCATACACTTTTTCATATTTTTATACAAGCGGAGGGAACGTCCTTTATATAGCTTCCCACTATGACCGCCCCTTTGCTTGTAAACACTTTCCCCTATTAATAGCGGCGGGTC